>Ga0299912_10000432_pt1 | contig 36450 bp, 38 predicted proteins | sample RVTome_2_FD_207667 | JGI IMG/M metagenome (GOLD analysis project Ga0299912, IMG submission 207667) | Soil microbial communities from uranium-contaminated site in the Upper Colorado River Basin, Wyoming, United States - RVT95D214 (version 2) ... | reverse complement strand
TGCGCAATGCGCACCCTACGGCTAAACAACTGTTCCGAATTGCTGACCAGTTTTCTGTGGGTCGGGCTTCAGCCCGACATCGGCGCCTAGCCCACCCAAGTACGTCGGGCTGAAGCCCGACCCACGCTTTTCGTGCACGTACTCATGGTCAATATTTCGGAACAGCTATTTAGCTCCCCCACGGTGTGGGGGAGGGGAAGAGCTAGCTCCCCCGCGTTGTGGGGGAGGCGAAGAGCAAAACAAGTGTTCCGAACTCGTAACCAGGCATAGGGCGCCCCATGGGCGCCGCATCGCGCCAGAGACGCTCCCACGATCTCGCGCCGCATGAGTCTTCGTTGTAGGAGCCGAGTCCTCTCGGCGAACAGTGCCTGACCCCTGACCCCTGACCCGCTTTCACCTGTTCTTTGCTCGCAGTTCCACAAAAGAGGATGCCTGGCGGGATATAATGCGCCGCTATGAATGCCCGGAATTCCCTTAAGATTTTTCTCCTTTATCTGGGCCTGCTGGCGGCTGCCGGTGTGGCGATTACGTGGATAGGCCGGATTCAATTCGGTGCCCTTTCCCCCAGTTTTGTTTCCCGCTCAATTTGGTTGGTCATTGCCTTGGGCCTGGGCTGGGCAGTTTACGATACCCGTGTCCGGTTGCCGGAGGTGGTCCGGGCCAATCCCTTTTTCTGGGCGTTGCTCGGGCTGGCGGCGTTGTCCGTACTTTGGTCGGTGGCGCCCATGGTCAGCGCCAAGCATGTTGCCGTATTGGCGGTCATGTTCCTGATCGGTGTGGCCTTGGCACGGACCGTTTCCCTGGAGGCCGGTGTTGGTGTTCTTCAGGTCGCATTCGCGACCATGGTGTTGGTCAGCGCATTGGTCGCCTGGTATGTGCCTGAAATTGGGATTCAAAAACTTCCGGGGGCGCCATGGAAGGGACTCTTTGGCCAGAAGAATTGGCTGGGGAATGCCGCTGCCCTTTGGGGCGTGCTTTGTATGGCTTTGGGGCTATCATCCCGGCGACTTTCAGGCTGGGTTTTGGCCTCCGCCGGCATTATCATTGCCCTCCTCATTATGTGGAAATCCGATTCGGTAACCTCCTATTTCGGCTTTGCGGCGGGTGCCCTGGTTTTGCTCGCCCTTTTTGCGGTACAGCGGAATTGGCTGAAAGCCTGGCAGCTGGCGGTATTGTCCGGGCTGGGCTTGCTGGTTGTGGCCGGTTTCTATACCGAACTGTTCAAACTTTTTGGCCGCAACGAAACCCTGACCGGGCGCTGGTCCATGTGGCAAACCCTGTGGCCCATCATGCTGGAACGGCCGTTGCTCGGGTATGGCTACGATGCCTATTTATACGCGGATGGAGTGGTCGAGGGGCTGGGACGTTGGAAGAATATGCTGGTCGGCGGGGGTAATGTCCATAACGGCTTTATCCGCCTGCAACTGGACATAGGGTTGGTCGGCGTCCTGCTGGGGGTGGGGATGTTTGTGCATCTGTTCTGGCGGCTGGTGGGCTGGATCCGCCGCCGCGAAATCGACCGTCCCCGCTATATCGCGGCGGGGATGTGGACGGTGATCTTCCTGCACCAGATTGCCGAGCCATCGATGTTTCTGCCCATCAGCCTAAGCGTGGTCTTGCTGGTGTATACCTCGCTCATCTCCTATGCCCCCTCGGAACCCCGCCCCGCATGAAGTCCGCTGCGCCATTCTGGCTGGCTCTCCTCCCTGAGTTCTTGCGGGTGAGGATTGCGCACCGTGCCGGGGTGGTGAAGGCCTTGTCGAATACCGGCTGGCTGTTCAGTGACCGCGTCCTGCGCATGGGGGTCGGACTGATCGTCGGCGTCTGGCTGGCGCGCTATCTCGGGCCGGAGCAGTTCGGCCTGTTGAGTTTCGCCATGGCATTCGTTGCGCTGTTCGGGGCGGTGGCCTCGCTAGGCCTGCAAGGGATAGTCGTCCGCGACATCGTGCGCGACCCGGCCCAGGCGCCCGAGATACTGGGGACGGGGTTCGTGCTCCAGCTACTGGGTGGCTTTGCCGCATTCGTCCTGGCGACCGTGGCCATCGCCCATCTGCGTCCGGACGATGCCACGGCACGGCTGATGGTTGCCATTCTGGGGGCCGCCCTGGTGTTCCGGGCACTCGACGGCGTGCGCTACTGGTTTGAGGCTCAGGTAAAGTCCAAATACGTGGTTTGGGCGGAGAATGCCGTGTTCCTGGGCATCGCTGCCGTCAAAGTCGGTATGATTCTGGCCGGGGCGCCGCTGGTGGCCTTCGCCTGGGCGGCGTTTGCCGAGGTTGTGGTGGTGGCCCTGGCCCTGGCCGGCGTTTACCTGAAAAAGGGCGGGCGTTTTGCGGACTGGCGGGTAAAATTGGCGCGGGCGGTGAGCCTGCTCAAGGACAGCTGGCCCCTGGTTCTCTCCGGTCTCGCCATCATGGTGTACATGCGGATCGATCAGATCATGCTGGGACAGATGCTGGACGACGGTGCCGTGGGTATCTATACCGCCGCGGTTCGCATCAGCGAGGTCTGGTATTTCATCCCGACGGTGATTGTGGCGTCGGTGTTCCCGGCCATCATCGAGTCGAAGAAGCTGGGGGAGGCCATCTACCTCGCCCGGTTGCAGAAGCTGTACAGCCTGATGGTGGTGATTGCCCTCGTAGTGGCTGCGCCCCTGACTTTCCTGTCCGACTGGCTGGTGGTGCTCCTATTCGGAGAAGGGTATGCGGAGGCGGGAAAGGTGCTGGCCGTGCATATTTGGGCGGGAATTTTTGTCTTTCTCGGCGTGGCGAGCGGACAGTGGTTTTTGGTCGAGAACCTGCAGAAGTATGTGTTTTACCGGACCGTCATGGGGGCGATGGCCAATGTGTTGCTCAACGCCGTGCTGATTCCGGCTTATGGCGTCGTTGGGGCGGCGGTGGCCACGGTTATATCGCAGGCTGCTGCCAGCGTGTTGTTCAATGCGCTGAGCGGGAAGACGCGGGCGGTGTTCGTCATGCAGTGCCGGAGTTTTTTCGGCGCGGGGCTGCTGCCGACGCGATAAACAGCTGTTCCCAAATGCCGCCGAAGAGGAATACACAAATAATGAATTTGGGGTTTTAAGGACGCGTGATGCGATCGCCGGTATTGTTTCTGGTATTCAATCGACCCATACCTACCGCCAAGGTGTTCGAGGCAATTCGGGCTGCCCGGCCCCCGCGCCTCTATATCGCCGCCGATGGGCCGCGAGCGCATCGTGAGGGCGAGGCCGTGCGTTGTGCGGAGGTCAGGGACATCGTGACTCGGGTGGACTGGCCGTGCGAGATACGGACCCTGTTCCGGGATGAGAATCTGGGCTGCAAGGCCGCTGTGTCCGGCGGAATTTCCTGGTTCTTCGAACAGGAGGAGCAGGGGGTGATCCTGGAGGACGATTGCCTGCCGCACCCGGATTTTTTCTCCTATTGCGATGCGCTGCTGGAGCGCTACCGCAATGATGAGCGCGTTTGGGTCGTCACCGGCGATAATTTCCAGCAGGGAACCCGCCGCGGCGATGCCTCGTATTATTTCTCCAAGTACAACCATGTCTGGGGCTGGGCGTCCTGGCGCCGGGCCTGGCAGCATTACCAGGGAGATATCCCGTTTTGGCCGGAGTGGCGCCGGTCCACCGACTGGATGCAGCATGCCGCGGACCCGGTTGAGCGGCGCTACTGGACCAAAATCTTCGATCGCATCCACCGTAACGAAATCGATACCTGGGATTATCCCTGGACCGCCAGTATCTGGCGTCGCGGCGGTCTGACGGCGACGCCCAATGTGAACCTGGTGACGAACATAGGGTTTGGTCCGGACGCGACGCATACTACATCGGGCGCGGAAGATAGCGCTATCGCGACGGCCCCGCTGGGAAACATCGTTCATCCGGCATCGGTCGTGCGGGATGAGGATGCAGACAAATATGTCTTTGAAACGGCGTTTGGCGGGCGGAATCTGCGTTGGCCGCGGCGTGGTGTAACGTTGCTGAAGTTGGCCGTGTATAGGTTGATGCGTATGTTTCGAATAGAGTCTCGGTGGGTACGATGAGTGATGTTGTTGTGTGGGGGTATTCTATTCCGCGGGATTGGCTTTCACAAAATGAAACATTGTATCTGTCGGGCTTGCCCAAAACGTTGCCTTCAGTCGAGTGGGTTTGGCATGAAATGGATCGGGTATGGCAGTCGTTCGGTCTCGATAACTTGCGGAGTCTTGACGGCCAGCCGGTAGGTGAGTTCTATAGCCATCCGGTATGGTTGATGAACGGAATATTCACTGCTGCCCATCCGGTGTCTTCTGGCCATCGCGATTCCATTGCGCGATATGTCGCGCAGGAACAAGGGGAAACAATTGCTGATTATGGTGGTGGATTTGGTGAGCTGGCGCTCTCCATCGCTCGTCATGCTCCGGGCGCGATGGTTTCAATTATTGAACCATTTCCATCGAGAGTTGGGATAAAGCGGCTTAAGAGTGAGTCGAGAATAAATGTATGCCCCGTTCTTGTGAAGGATAGTTATGACTTTGTCATCGCTCAGGATGTCCTTGAACATGTCGGAGATCCCATTGGTCTGGCAGGAGAAATAGCAGGCTCAGTACGGGTTGGTGGTAAGGTGATGTTCGCAAATTGTTTCTATCCGGTGATTATGTGTCATTTACCGTCCACGTTTTATCTCCGTCACACTTTTGTTTTTGTAATGAAGGCGATGGGGCTGCAATACGTTGGGCGGGTTACGGGGGCGGAGCATGCCCTGGTGTTCGAGCGTGTCGGTGCTATTGATATGGAAAGCGCACGAAGAGCTGAGTATTTCTATCGGTTTGCTGGCCCTGTCCTGAATTTCGGAAGAGCATTACAGCTATCTGTCGCACGCCGGGTGCTCTCGTCTTGAAAGTCGCCACAATTAATCAGACCGATAACGTGGGTGGCGCCGCTCGTGCTGCTTATCGTATTCATCATGCCATACGATGTCTCGGTCTGGATTCAACGATGTACGTCAGTATTTCAAGGGCGGGAGATTGGACAGTACAGGGGCCGGCAACGAGATGGCAGAAGTTGGCTGGTGTTATGCGTTCACCGGCAGGCGGATTACTGAGTAAGATCTTGCGTACAAGCAATCCTGTTTTGCATTCTCCAGCTGTGCTGCCATCACGATGGCCGCGGCTGATGCATGACGCGACGCCTGATGTCATTCATCTCCACTGGGTTAACGGGGAAATGATGTCGATTGCTGATATCGGGTGTTTGAATGAGCCGGTTGTGTGGACTTTGCATGATATGTGGGCATTCTGCGGCGCTGAGCACTATACAGATGATGCTCGTTGGAAAGAGGGATATACGCCAGGCAACCGACCACCCTATGAGGGTGGATTTGATCTCAACCGATGGACGTGGATGCGCAAATGTAAACATTGGAAGCGGCCGCGACATATCGTTGCTCCAAGCCGTTGGCTCGCCAACGCTGTTAGTGCGAGTGCTTTGATGAGGAATTGGCCGGTGATGGTCATCCCAAATCCTATAGATACCAACTTGTGGCGACCGGTGGATAAATTAACCGCGCGCGAGTTGCTTGGTTTGCCTGCTGCAGTACCTTTGCTCTTGTTTGGAGCGATAGGTGGCGCACAGGATTCTCGCAAGGGATTTGATTTGTTGCGGTCGACGCTGGAGGTGCTCAAGGGTGAGCTTTATGGAATGGAACTCGTCGTATTCGGACAATTATCGCCAAAGGACAAGCCTGATCTATGTTTCCCTGTGCACTATGTCGGTCATCTTCACGACGACATTAGTCTTCGGTTGTTGTATAGCGCAGCGGATGCCATTGTAGTTCCATCGCGTCAGGAAGCGTTTGGTCAGACCGCATCCGAGGCACATGCCTGCGGAACGCCCGCAGTCGCCTTTGATAATTCTGGTCTTGCTGACGTTGTGGAGCACGGAAAAACAGGATATTTGGCTAGGGCCTTCGATATCGAGGATTTGGCTGCTGGATTGCGCTGGACGATAGAGGATAAGGAACGGAACGCGACATTAGGTGTGGCGGCGAGAGATAGGGCAGAGCGCCTATGGTCTTATGAAGTGGTGGCTCCGCAGTATTTAGAGGTATATAGGCAAGCAATCAACGCACATCAGTGATTATTGGAACGACGATTTACTGGGATACTTGACGTTATGACAAAGAAGGCATTCATCACCGGCATCACCGGGCAGGACGGTTCCTACCTGGCTGAATTCCTGCTTGAGAAGGGGTATGAGGTTCATGGCCTGCTGCGCCGTGCCTCGTCGTTCAATACGGATCGTATCGATCATCTGCATGCCGCCATGCAGGGGGCGGAGCGCCGCTTGTTTCTGCACTATGGAGACCTTTCCGATTCCTCCAATCTGATTCGCCTGCTGCGCGAGATCGAGCCGGACGAGGTATACAACCTGGCGGCGCAGTCCCATGTGGCGGTGAGCTTCGAGTCGCCGGAATATACGGCCGATGTGGATGCGCTGGGCACTTTGCGCCTGCTGGAGGGGATACGCGTCCTCGGGCTGGAGAAGAAGACCCGCTTTTACCAGGCATCCACTTCGGAGCTGTATGGCCTGGTGCAGGAGGTTCCGCAGCGGGAGACGACGCCGTTCTATCCGCGCAGCCCTTATGCCGTGGCCAAGCTCTATTCCTATTGGATTACGGTGAACTATCGCGAGTCGTACGGCATGTACGCCTGCAACGGCATCCTGTTCAACCATGAATCGCCGCGCCGGGGCGAGACTTTTGTGACCCGCAAGATTACGCGCGGCCTGGCCAATATCGCGCTGGGGCTCGATAGCTGCCTTTCCATGGGTAACATGGATGCGCTGCGCGACTGGGGGCACGCCAAGGACTACGTACGCATGCAGTGGATGATGCTGCAGCAGGATGTGCCTGATGACTTCGTCATCGCCACGGGTGTGCAGTATTCGGTGCGCGATTTCATCCGCAAGGCAGCGGCTGAATTGGGCATTTCCCTGCGCTTTGAAGGACAGGGGCTGGATGAACAGGGGATAGTCGAGTCCGTCAGCGGTGACAAGGCGCCCTGCGTCAAGGTTGGTGACGTGGTGGTGACGGTGGACAAGCGCTTCTTCCGTCCGGCGGAGGTGGAGACCCTGCTGGGCGATCCCGCCAAGGCTAAGGCGAAGCTGGGTTGGGTGCCGGAGATTGCCCTGGATGAAATGGTCAAGGAGATGGTGGCCTCCGATCTGGAGGATGCCCGGCGCCATGCCTTGTTGAAGCAGCACGGGTTCGAGTTGCCGATTTCAAGGGAGAGCTAGTTTGCGGGAGCCGGATCCCCCCGGTGAATGGTGCCGGGATTCGGCAGTGATTCGCCCACGGAGTGGGCTCCTACAAAGGCGGATGTGGTTGTTGTGGGAGCCAGGCTATGCTGGGCGATGCGGCCTCACCGGGCGCCGCCATCGCCCGATGGTGGCTGCGGACTTCCTGTCCTTATGTCCAATGTAGCGAGCGCAGGATGCGCAGGAGCGACCTCGCCACATAATGCCTTCCATGGCAAAAAATCGGGCTCCCACGATGGGGTGTTTTGTAGGAGCCGAGTCCTCTCGGCGAATGGTGTCTGGCTTGGGCGGTGAATTCGCCCGCGGAGTGGGCTCCTGCGGGGTGACGGCTGTTTCGTATTTGCAGGGTGAGTTCTTGGTGGGGTAAGTCGTTGATTTATTGGTATTCAGCGCTCGCCGCGGAAGGGCGGACGTGCCTTTTCAGCAACCTGCCGGGGATACTCCTGTGTGGACATCATCCGTACAGATGTTATCCTGATCCGGACAGGAGGATAGGCCCATGGCAAAGCAAGATCGCATCGATTTTCGGGTGGATGAAACCATCAAGACCCAGTTTACCCAGGCGGCAGAGGCATTCGGCATGAGCCTCTCGACGTTTATGATTGCCGCTGCCCAGGAGCAGGTGGCCCGGGCGCAGCGCCGCACCCAGGCAGTGATGCTCTCTGATCGCGACCGTGACCTGTTTCTTTCTGCCCTCGATCGGACAACGGCCCGTCCTGTGCCGGAGGCCATTCATAAGGCGAAGGCGCGTCATGGTGTGCTGATAGCCCGTGACTGAGGCTCCCCCATACACCTATCGCATTGAGGCAATCAAGGCCGGACATGATCGCTCGGTTTTCGATTGCGACCACCCTTTTCTCAACACCTACCTAGCGCAGTTCGCCCGCCAGAACGACCAGAACGGTCTCGCCAGGGCGTATGTGATGGTGCCTGACGAGGGCGGCAATCCCGTGGTTGGTTATTACACCCTCTCGGCCAGTGCCGTGGCCTTTGAGCACCTTCCCGCGGCATTGCGCAGGCGCTTTCCCAAGTATCCAGTGCCTGTGGCACGGATCGGGGAATTGGCTGTGGACAACGCACATAAGGGGCAGGGGTTGGGTTCTGCCCTACTGGTTGACGCTCTTGGCCGTATCACCAGGACCTCAGATGAGGTGGCCGTTTGGGCTATTGTGGTCGATCCGATTGACCAACAAGCCGCCTCCTTTTATCTTCGCCACGGTTTCGAGTCACTGCTGGATTGCGAGACATTATTTCTGACTGTTAGTGATGCCAAGGCATGGTTGAGCGAGGGAGAGGCGTAAATCGCTCTCGCAAAATTCAAAGAGTGGAATATACGATATGACTGAACCGCTAATCTTCGTTGCCGGTCACCGCGGCATGGTCGGGGCTGCCATCGTGCGCCGCTTGCAGGCGCTGGGCCGCGACAACATCATTACCCGCGGTCGCCAGGAATTGAACCTGCTCGACCAGCAGGCGGTATCCCGTTTTTTCGCCGAGCATCGCATTGAGCAGGTGTATGTGGCGGCGGCGAAGGTCGGCGGCATCCATGCCAACAACACCTATCCGGCGGACTTCATCTACGAAAACCTGATGGTCGAGGCGAACCTTGTCCATGCCGCGCATGTGCAGGGTGTGCAAAAGCTGTTGTTCCTCGGCTCCTCGTGCATCTATCCCCGCCTGGCGGAGCAGCCGATGCGCGAGGATGCCTTGCTTACCGGAACACTGGAACCGACCAACGAGCCCTATGCCGTCGCCAAGATCGCCGGGATCAAGCTGTGCGAGTCATATAACCGGCAGCACGGACGGGATTACCGCAGCGTCATGCCGACCAATCTTTATGGCCCCGGCGACAACTTCCACCCGGAAAACAGCCATGTGATCCCTGCTTTGATGCGGCGCTTCCATGAGGCGAAGGAGCGGGGTGATGCGGAGGTTGTGGTTTGGGGTAGCGGCACGCCGCGGCGCGAATTCCTGCACGTCGACGACATGGCGGCGGCCAGCGTGCATGTGATGGAACTGGCCCCCGATGTGTACCAGGCGAATACCCAGCCCATGTGCTCGCATATCAATGTGGGCAGCGGTGTGGACGTGACCATCCGCGAACTGGCCGAAACCGTTGCCCGTGTGGTGGGGTTCAAGGGGCAGGTCGTATTTGATGCGACCAAGCCCGACGGCGCTCCGCGCAAGCTGCTGGACGTATCCCGCCTATCGGCCATGGGGTGGAATGCCGGAATCACCCTGGAGCGGGGGCTGCGGGATACCTATGACTGGTACCAGGCTCAGGGAGCTGAAGTGCGGGGCTAAAAGTGTATACATGGGCACCGAACCTACGACGGTATCGGGTCGAAAGTCTGGCGCATCAAGAAAGGCGCGCCTTTGCCACCGGAACTTCGCTTGGTCAAGGATAGGCGGCCAGGCCATGAAGGACATTATATGATTGCACCAACGAAGACTATGTCGTTAAAAAAATACCTTGGAGCTCTCGAAGAGCTTGGGCTCGACAGGTCTCGGGTTGAGTTGGTTGCGGCTGGAGGGATTGCCAATGTCGGCTAAAGGTATAGTACCGATTGTCAGCGAGTACCACATCCTTTGGGAGGCATTGAAGCATTATGAGGAGCGCCTTGAGAAGCTCTCTTCCATGACCACCGATGAAGACCAGCAGCTTAAGTATGACGAAAAGCTTCAAGATATTGAGGGTCTGCTCAGTTCAGTCAGGATTGCCGCGCAATCTGACTACAACCTTGAACTCAAGTAAGAGCCGCCAACCCGGAGAAAGAGCCGACGGGTGATGCTGTCGGCTCGGATCCTTCGTTCGACAGGCGGCGGGCAAGGCCCGCCCTATAGGTATCGTTGCAGGGATGGATGATAGTTCGGAACGACATGTTGCTTTGCCCGCGAGGCGATGCTTGAAACATTGGCCATTAACTACGACACATAGGTTGATTCTCAAGCAGGATGTGTAGAGGACGATTCCCTCTCCCTGAGGGAGAGGGAAGCAAAACCGTTAAGAACTGACCTATTAACCAAGACAACACATGAATAGCGCTGTGCCTACCATCTCCGTCATTACCGCCACCTTCAATGCGGCGAAGGTTCTGCCGTCGCTGATCGAAAGCATGCGTGCGCAGAGCGACAGGAATTTCGAGTGGGTCGTCGTGGACGGCGCTTCGAATGACGGTACCGTGGATATTCTCAGGAATGCCGGTGATGTCGTCAGTCACTGGATATCCGAGCCTGACTTCGGTATTTATGACGCATTGAACAAAGCCGTGAAACTTGCAACGGGTGAGTACTACCTCGTGGTGGGCGCCGACGATACGTTGTCCCTTGATGCCATACGGAACTTTTTTGCCACCGCGGAAGCCTCGAAAGCCGATATCGTGGCGGCGCTGGTGAAGGCCGGAGGACGCATCCACCAAGTGCGTCGTGGCCCATCATGGCTCTTTGGTCAGTTCGCTTATGTATCCGCCCACGCGGTCGGTACTCTGTTTCGACGGCAGCTGCACGAACGTTTTGGCTATTACTCCCGGCGCTATCCGATAGCGGCGGATGCCTTGTTCATAAAGAAGGCATGCCAGGGCGGTGCCACGGTTTATGCGGCTGATTTCGTGGCAGGTGAATTCGGGCAGGGTGGCACAAGTTCCGTCGATGTGGCGGGCAGCCTCTCGGAATTCTTCCGCGTGCAGCTGGAAACGGAAAGCAAGCTCCCGCAGCTGGCGCTGTATGCCTTGCGGCTGATTAAGAACTATCGACGGCTCTAGAGGCAGAGAGAATTTTCAGGGGCGGACAATATGGATTTTAGAAAGAAAATCCGGCAGGGTCTTGATACGGGACTGAAGGGACTCGAATTCGGTCCATCGTTTAATCCCATCGCGCCGAAGGCCGAAGGATTCAATGTTGTGACAGTCGATCACTTGTCCAGGGATGAACTTGTCAACAAGTATCGGGGCGAGCCGGTGGAGCTGGATCGCATAGAGACCGTTGATGTGGTCTGGGCCGGTCAGGACTTGCGAGATACGTTGGGGTGCGGGACTTTCGATTACATAATCGCCAGCCATGTCGTCGAGCATGTTCCGTGCCTGGTCAGCTTTCTGCGACTTTGCCAGGACCTGCTGAATGATACGGGGCGGTTGTATCTGTTGGTGCCGGACAAGCGCTTCTGTTTTGACGTGTTTCGCCCGCTGGCATCGACGGGGCTGGTTCTGGATGCGTATTTCGAGAAACGCACGCGACCGGCGCCATACCAGATATTCGATCAACATGGTTATTCCGCGAAATGTCTTGGGAGCCCGAACTGGAGTGCGGATACACCACGTTCATTTTCCGTGGCCGACGATATCGGTACCGCATATGAAACATACAAAGCGGCACGCAGCGATGAGACGTATCGTGATGTGCACTGCTGGGTGTTCATTCCGTCCAGTTTCAGGAGGATCGTCGCGGAATTGCGGCAACTGGGATTGATCGCGCTGGGTGAGTTGTCCTTTGCGGACACCAAGGGGTGCGAGTTCTATCTGTGTATGTCGAAAATCGCGTCGGTCGATGCCGCTCCAACCCGGCTTGCCCTGTTGGAGGGAGAGTTGACCGAGTCGGGTTGTTATGGGGGCGATAGCGGGAATGCCCGGGGAATGTCGGCGGCCAGGCTGGACGCAACGCTACGCGCCCATCTGTCCCGTTACCCGCGTCTGAAGCTGTTTATAAAGAAAATTCTGCGACGTATCCGTTGATGAAGGATGCGGAATGAATATGAAGGAACGCATGGTTATCCCCATAGTCCTGCTTTGCCGCAACAATGCGGAGCAGTTGCGCCGGTGTGTCGATTCGATACGCGCAGCCACACGCTATCCTTATGCCCTGCATATTGTGGACAATGCCTCGACCGATGCTGCTCTTGTGGATCTGCTGGCGGAGTATGAAGCTGGCGGAGATGTGACGATCTGGCGGGAAGGCAGCAATCGCTGGGTCCTGGGTCTGAACCGTTGTTTGTCGGAGTTGGAGAAAGGCGCGCCGCCTTATTATGTGGTGTCCGATGCCGATATCGTGTTCCCTGAGCTGGCCCCACGTTGCTGGCTGGAAACTCTGGTCGGCTGCATGGATGAATATCCGTTCCTCGGCAAGCTCGGAGTAGGCTTGTCACTGGCCAATATCGAGAACAAACCGCATATGCAGGGCGTGTTGACAAGGGAAAAGCTGTATTCAAGCATAAGTCTGACGCCTGAGGTCTATCTGGCCCTGGTCGATACCACCGCCGCGATTTACCGGCCGGACATCTTTGCGTGGAACAAATTCAGGTTCTATCCCGGGCATGGCAGCGCCATGAAGCCTTATTACTATTCGGGGCGGCATAAACAGGTGCTTGGTTATCATCTCGGCTGGGACACGGACGAGTATGCACAGGACGTATCGGCTGCAAGGCGCGATATTAACGAAAAGGTCATATGCTTCGCCAAATATGCCGGTTCGATCGATGCGTTGACCCTGCGCTCGGCATCGTCCGGAGTGGCTGCTTTTTACAAGGTTGTGGCGCCGCTGGCACGGATTTATTGGGGACTCAGGCTGGCTGCATACTGGATGGCATTTCTGCTGCGCGGACGCCTGATTCGGATAAACAGTGTCATGGGCCGCGTTCGATAGGAAGGCAGCGAAATTAACGGACCAATCGACAATCCGCGCCGGGATAAAATTGCCGTGTGCCTCGCGGCATACAACGGCAAACCGTGGCTGGAGGAGCAATTGCAGTCCATCCTGGCGCAGGAAAGCGTGGACGTTACGGTCTTCATCAGCGTCGACGCCTCCACCGATGGGACGGAGGCGTTCATCGACGCCCTCGCTGCAAAGGAACCGCGCCTGCGCGTCTTGCCCCATGGCCAGAGATTCGGCGGCGCAGCGGGAAATTTTTTCCGGCTTTTGCGCGAGGTGGATGTTTCCGGCTTTGATTTTGTGAGTTTTGCCGATCAGGATGATGTCTGGTTTGCCGACAAGCTGGCGCGTGCGTGTGCAACCCTGCGTTCCCAGGGAGCTGCGGCATACTCCAGCAACGTTACGGCATTCTGGCCCGATGGCCGGGAACTCCTGGTGAACAAGGCGCAGCCACAGAGGCGTTGGGACTTTCTTTTCGAGTCGGCGGGTCCGGGGTGCACGTTTGTGATGGAAGCCGGGTTGATCCGGCAGTTCAAGGAGGCTTTCGAGGCACGCTGGGACGAACTGGCGGACGTGGCGCTCCATGACTGGTTTATGTATGCGTTTGCGCGGGCGCACGGTTACCGTTGGGTTATCGACCCTCGTCCAGGCATGCGCTATCGGCAGCATGCCGCCAACCAGTTCGGCGTCAACCGTGGTCTGCGCGCGAACCTGGATCGGCTCAATAAGATGATGAAGGGCTGGCTGCTGGAGCAGGCCAGGCTGATTGCGGGGCTCGTCGGCCTGGGCGCGGATCCCTTCGTCAGGCGCTGGAGCGGCGGTAATCGTGCCGGCGTGTTCTGGCTGGCATGCCATGCCATGCAGTGCCGGAGGCGATTCCGGGATCAGGTGTTCTTTTTCGTTTCTTTGGTGATTCTTGCGGTCGCCGGGCGTCCATGCGTAGAGCGCTAGTCACCGGAGCCACGGGATTTGTCGGCGGGGCCTTGCTGCGGAGGCTGCTGTCCGACGGCCGTTTCCTGCCCATGGCCGCCGTGCGCCATGCCTCCGCCGCGCTTCCGGCCGGTGTCGACTGCATGGCCGTGGGCGACATCGGCGCGGATACCGACTGGACAGGGGTGTTGGATGGCGTCGCCGTGGTCGTGCATGCGGCGGGTCGTGCCCACGTGTTGAAGGAGAGCTCCACCGATCCCATGGCGGAGTTTCGCCGCGTCAACGTGGACGCTACGCTGCGACTCGCCCGGCAGGCGGTGGCGGCGGGGGTGCAGCGGTTTGTCTTCATCAGTTCGATAGGCGTCAACGGCAATCAGACTTCACGGCCGTTTACGGCCGATGACCCGCCCAAGCCCACGGAGTTGTATGCCGTTTCCAAATGGGAGGCGGAGCAGGGCCTGTCGCAAATTGCGGCACACACGGGCATGGAGGTTTGCGTGATCCGGCCGCCCCTGGTCTATGGTGCGCAGGCTCCCGGAAATTTCGGCAAGCTGATCCGTGCGGTTGCGGCCGGTATTCCCCTGCCTTTGGGGGCAGTGGACAACCAGCGCAGTTTTGTCGCATTGGATAATCTGGTGGACCTGATTGTGGTGTGTATGGAGCATCCGGCGGCGGCAAACCAGGTTTTTCTCGCCGGAGACGGCGAGGACCTCTCAACGACGGAGTGGCTGCGGCAGGTTGGGTTTGCGCTCGGCAGGCCGGCGCGCCTGATGCCTGTGCCGGTGTCCCTCATGTCCCGGGTGGCTGCATTGTTGGGTAAAGGGGCCATGGCGCGGCGATTGTTCGCCTCGTTGCAGGTGGATATCCGCAAGGCCGAATCGTTGCTGAACTGGCATCCGCCGCTGACGGTGGCCGCTGCGCTGGGCAAAATGGCAGATGAAATCCGGCAAACTGGCGGGATGGAAGGCGGGCGGGTGGATTCCAGTTCAGAGGCACGGCGAAAATGAACCTGATTCTGCTGGTTGTTCTGACTGCCTGCGCATCATGGCTGCTCACCGGTCTACTGCGCCGGTATGCGCTGGCGAAGAGCCTGCTCGATATACCCAACGAACGCAGTTCCCATTCGGTGCCTACGCCGCGCGGCGGCGGGGTGGCGATTGTGATCAGTTTCCTGGCAGGGCTGGCCCTGGTCGACGATGTTCCGGCGTCGGTTCTTGTTGCGCTGTTTGGCGCCGGGGCGTGGGTAGCGCTGGTTGGTTTTCTTGACGACCATGGACATATAGCTGCGCGCTGGCGTTTGATGGCGCATTTTTTCGCCGCGGCGTGGGCGTTGGCATGGCTGGGGGGCATGCCGGCGGTGCCGGTGAACGGTACAGCGCTCGATCTCGGTTGGGCGGGCCACGTGCTGGGGGCGATCTACCTGGTGTGGCTGCTCAACCTGTATAACTTCATGGACGGCATCGACGGCATCGCCGGTATCGAGGCGCTGACGGTATGCCTCGGTGCGGTGGTGGTGTATACGCTGGCAGTGCCGGGTGTGAGTCCATCGATCGCGCCGCTGGCATGGCTGTTGGCTGCTGCGGTCCTGGGGTTCTTTGTCTGGAACTATCCTCCAGCGAAGATTTTCATGGGTGATGCGGGCAGCGGATTCCTGGGCCTTATGGTGGGGCTGCTCTCGATCCAGGCAGCCTGGACCGAGCCCCGGCTGTTCTGGTGCTGGGTGATACTGCTTGGAGTATTTGTAGTGGACGCCACGGTGACGCTGATGCGCCGGATAATGCGCGGGGACAAGTTCTATCAGGCGCACCGCAGTCATGCCTACCAGTACGCATCCAGGAAGTTCGGTGCGCACAGACCTGTCAGTCTGGCCGTGGGGGTAGTCAATCTTGTCTGGTTGCTTCCTCTGGCGGTACTGGTCGGTTTGGAGAGACTGGGGGGCGTCATGGGGGTTATGATCGCCTATGTGCCGCTGCTGCTGCTGGCCATCGCTTATAAGGCGGGAGCAAGCGAAGCACAGGAAATATAGTGGCGCCGTTGGGTCGCTTATCGAAGCGGAGAGAGAGTTGAAAAGCTATTTGCATCGTACCTCGTGGTCGTTGCTCCGCAATCGCTGGGCCGCGTTTATTCACGATCTGCTTTGGGTGCCGATTGCCTTATGGTTGGCGTACTGGACCCGTTTCAATTTCGAGTGGCTGCCGTTCTCTGCCTATGAAGGCTATTGGCCGAGCGTCACGGTGGCGCTGGTGGTGCAGGGCGCGGTGTTCTTTGTCTTCGGCCTCTATAGGGGCATGTGGCGCTTTGCCTCGATTCCCGATTTGATGCGCATCTTGCAGGCGGTGTTGGTCGGCACGGCCGCCACCTTCATCGCCCTGTTCCTGGTCAATCGCCTGCAGGGCGTGCCGCGCTCGGTCATGCTGCTTTATCCCTTGTTTCTGGTGGCCGCCCTGAGCGGGCCGCGGCTGCTGTATCGCTGGATGAAGGATCACAGTTTTCTTGCCGTCCGCAGCGGCGGCAAGCGGGCGCTGATTGTCGGCGCCGGCCGTGCCGGTGAGATGCTGGTGCGAGACCTGATCAAGGACACCTCCTATCAGCCGGTGGGCTTCCTGGATGATGATCCGGTCAAATCCGGGCGGGATATCCATGGCGTGCGGGTGGTCGGCCCGTTGACGGACCTGGAGCGGCAGATGGAGGAGCGGGCGGTGGACGTGGTGTTGATAGCCATGCCGTCGGCTTCCGCTTCGGTCATGCGGCGGATCGTAAACGCGTGCGTAGCCCGGAATGTCCCCTGCGTGACCCTGCCCTCGCTGACCGAGCTCGCGGACGGTCGGGTCGAGGTGTCGCGCCTGCGCGAGGTTCGCATCGACGACCTGCTGGGGCGGGCGCCTATCCGCCTGGACGATGTGGGCGTCAATGAGTTCGTCGGCGGCCGGCGGGTTCTGGTGACAGGTGCCGGCGGCTCCATCGGCTCCGAATTGTGCCGGCAGGTGCTGGGGTACGCGCCGGCTCAATTGGTGATGCTGGATAACGGCGAATTCAATCTGTATCGCATCGAACAGGAGATGCGGGAACGGGGCGCCGGCAAGGTTTGCGTGGCATTGCTGGGGGACGTGCGCGACAGCGGCACCATGCGCAGGATCTTCGAGCAATACAAACCCCAGGTGGTCCTGCATGCGGCGGCGTACAAGCACGTGCCCCTGGTGGAGGACAACGTCGCCGAAGGGGTCAGGACCAATGTATTCGGCACCCGGCTGATTGCCGACCTGGCGCAGGAGTTCGGCGTGGAGAAGTTCGTGCTGGTGTCCACCGACAAGGCGGTCAACCCGACCAACGTCATGGGGGCGACCAAGCGTACGGCGGAGATCTATTGCCAGTCCCTGGCCGCGGCACGAAAAACGGCATTTATCACCACGCGCTTCGGCAATGTGCTTGGGTCCGCAGGTTCGGTGGTGCCCCTGTTTCGGCGCCAGATCGAGGCGGGGGGGCCGGTAACCGTTACCCATCCCGATATCAGCCGCTATTTCATGACCATTCCTGAGGCGGTCAGCCTGATCCTCCAGGCCGCGGCGATGGGCGAGGGCGGCGAGATATTCGTCCTCGACATGGGCGAACCCATACGCATCGTCGATCTCGCCGAGCAGATGATACGGCTTTCCGGCCATGAACCGGGGCGCGATATCGAGATACGTTTCGTCGGTTTGCGGCCCGGCGAAAAGCTGCATGAAGAACTGTTTCATATGCAGGAGAACCTGGTGGGCACACGGCATCCGAAGATTCTGCTGGCGGAGGCGCGGGGCATAGATCGCGCTGCGTTGCTGGAACAACTGCAGAAGCTGGCCAATGCCTGTGCAGGTTATGAGGCGGAACCGCTGCGGCATTTGTTGAAGGTGATAGTCCCTGAATTTTCCGGACACATTCATGGTGCCGCGGTGACGGAGGATCACGTGGGTCCGGCGGAACGGTTGCATTGATGACGTATGGATCTCCCACTGGCCGCATCGCCCGATGGAGTGTGTTGTAGGAGCCGAGTCCTCTCGGCGAACAGGTGTTGGGATTCGGCGCTGATTCGCCCACGGAGTGGGCTCCTGACGGTGGTTTCTTTGAAGGGGGCTGGTGTTGAGTTCATTGACGACCGGGATGCCTGAATTTTCCTTCCGGCATTGGCCTGCGTGGAGTATTTGGCTGGCGATCTTCTTGTTTCCCGTATTTGCTGCCGGGGCCAAGGGAGGGGCGAGTTATCCCTTTGCCTGGCTGGTGCTGATGGGATTTGTTTACGGCTGGCGCAGCTGGCCTGATCTTGCCGCCTGGGAGCGGCGGCTGTTTGCCGGGTTCGGCATGTTGTTCGCTGCGGTTTTGGTGTCTTTTCTGCTGGGTGACGACATGCGCGAAGGGGCGCGGCGGATGGAGAAGTACGCCACGTTCCTGTTTGTGTTGCCGGCCTATCTCGCGGTACGCCGTTTTGTACGGGAACCGGGTCGACCGTTTCTGGCCGGGCTGCTGCTGGCGCCACTGGGCGCATTGGGATTCGGGCTGGGCTGGGACTTTTCCCATGTGGTTGCGGTGATGACGCTGCGTGAGCGTCTGCTGGGGTTTTACGACACCATCATCCTCGGCAATATTGCCGGCCTGATGACCATGTTTCTGTTGGCGGCTGTGCTGCTTTTCGCCGAGCGCTGGCGCGCGCTGCTGGGCGGGGGCGTGTTGGTACTGCTGGGCTTGCTGGTGGTGGCTGCCGCCGCCAGTCGCAACGGCCTGTTGTTCATCCCCATAGGCATGGCGGTGGTGTTCGGACTGCTTTATCGGCATGTGAATCGCCGTCACGGTATCGTGTTGGCCGGTGCATTGCTGTTTCTGATTGGACTGGTCGCCATGTCCCCCGGCAATGTGGTCGTGGCGCGTGTGAGTGCGGCGATTTCCCACCTTACCGATGACAAGGCCAAGGGCGACTTCAATGTCGGCTCCCGTTTCGAGATGTGGCGCGACAGCCTGACCCTGTGGCGTGAGGCGCCTGTGTTTGGCGTGGGAGTCGGGGATTTCGAACGGGAGACCGAACGTCTGGTGGCGGAGGGGCGCAGCGGCTCGACGGTGGTGTTCGGTCATGCCCACAGTATCTATTTCGATGCCCTGGCAACCACTGGGACGGTGGGGTTTGCGGCCATGTTGTGGTTTGCCTTCGGCCGGCCGTTTCGTATCGGTTGGTCCGCGTGGCGCGGTGCTGCGACACCGTGGCAGACATTCTATGCCGTCGGGATAATGCTGGCGGTGGTGGGGTTTTTGGTCTTTGGCCTCACCGAGGCCTGGTTCTCGCGCAACCCCATGGTGAGGACCTATCTGATGTGCCTGCTGATCATGATGGCAGGATTGGCCGGCGGACAGGGCGTGGCCGATAGGTCCCAGCGCCCGGCGTAGCGGGGCTGCCGCCATTGTGGGAGCCCAATTCATTGGGCGATGGCGACGTCGGATGGGCCGCATCGCCCGGCATAGCCGGGCTCCCACAAGGTAGCGTGGGATCCCTCGCGAATACGATTCGCTCCTACATTAGGTGCGGTGTATTTCGTCATCCCATTTATGCGAACATTGGGCACGCGGACAACACGTGGGACGGAATTCATGGCAGGTGGACTATTGAAGATCTTGGGAGCACTCCTGTTGGCAGCGATGCTGACGGGTTGCGCGGGCATGGTGACGCAGCGCCTGGGCAATACCCTGGCCGATGCCGTCGTCAACCAGGACGACCCAGAGACGGTACGGGCCGGGGCGCCGGCCTATCTGCTGCTGCTCGACGGGCTGATTGCCGACAGCCCCGATGACCGCGATGTCCTGCTGGCGGGGGCGCGCCTGTACGGGGCCTATGCGGCGATCTTCGTGGATGACAAGGCCCGCGCGTTGCAGATGGCGAAGAAGGCGCGGGATTACGCCCGGCGCGGGCTGTGCGCCGACTGGCCCCAGGTGTGCAAGGTGGAGTCGGCGCCCTATGACCAGTTCGTACCCTCCCTGCATGAGGTGCAGGCGGATGGGCTGGAGGCCTTGTACGTCTACGGCACCACCTGGGCCGGCCGTATCCAGGCGGACAGTTCCGATTGGGGCGCCATTGCCGACCTGCCCAAGGTGGAGGCGGTGATGCGCCGGGTGGTGGCCATGGACGAGCAGTACGACAACGGCCGGGCGCAGCTGTACCTGGCCGTGCTCAACACCCTGGTACCGCCGTCGGTGGGCGGCCGGCCCGAGGTGGGACGCGGCTTTTTCGAGAAGGCCATCGAGATTTCGGATGGCCGGGATTTGATGGCCAAGGTGGAGTTTGCCCGCCGCTATGCCCGCATGGTGTTCGACCGCCCCCTGCACGATCGGCTGCTGAAGGAAGTGCTGGCGGCGGACACGAAGGTGCCGGGCCTGGTGTTGAGCAATGTGCTGGCGCAGCGTGAGGCGGCCAAGCTGCTGGCGTCGTCCGGCGACTATTTCCTGGAATAACGTGATGAAGCGATTTCTGTTGTTGGTGTCGTTATTGGTGGTGTTGCCGGTACCGGCGATGGCGGTGACGTTCAAGATCGCGTCGGCGGCCCCGGACGGCACGGCCTGGATGGAGGCCTTCCGCAAGGGCGGCGAAGAGGTCAAACAGCGTACGGCGGGACGGGTCGAATTCCGTTTCTATCCCGGCGGGGTCATGGGCAACGACAAGAGCGTCCTGCGCAAAATCCGCGTCGGCCAGTTGCATGGCGGCGCCATCACCGGCGGCGGCCTGGCGGAAATCTACCCCGACGCGCAGATCTACAGCCTGCCGTTCATTTTCAATACCCTGGATGAAGTGGACTACGTGCGGGCAAAAATGGACCCGCTCATCATGCAGGGGCTGGAAAAGGAGGGTTTCGTCGGCTTCGGCATCAGCGACGGCGGCTTTGCCTACCTGATGTCGAACCAGCCGGTGCAGGCGGTGGACGAGTTGAAGCCGCTCAAGGTGTGGGTACCGGAGGGGGACGTCATCAGTCACACCGCCTTCCAGGCCGTGGGTGTGCATCCGGTATCGTTGCCGCTGACCGATGTGCTGACCGGCCTGCAGACGGGCCTCATCGACACGGTGGCGGCGTCGGCGGTGGGGGCGATCGCCCTGCAATGGCATACCCGGGTGAAGTATCTGACGGATACCCCGCTCATCTACATCTATGGTTCCCTGGTTGTCTCGAACAAGGCCTTCAATCAGTTGCTGCCGCAGGACCAGGCGGTGGTGCGCGAGGTTTTCGGCGGAGTGATGCAGCGCCTCAATACACAAAGCCGTCAGGACGATATGCGCGCCCGCGAGGTGCTGCAGCAGCAGGGTATCGAACTCGTGGCGCTGAAGCATAACGGCGACGGCTGGCATGCGGTGGTGGAAAAAACCACCAAGCAGCTGACCGAGAAGGGGGTGTTCAGCCAGGAAATGCTGGGGATATTGCAGGGGCATATCGACGCCTATCGGGCGGCAGGGAAAAAATAGCACCTCGGCCGTTCGCCCACGGTGTGGGCTCCTACGGCGGTTGTTTCGTATTTGTGGGAGCCGAATCCTTGGCGAAGGGGGGCATGATGCGGATGGAGGACAAACTGAATCGCGTAATCCGCGGCGTGCGCCTGGTGGAGGATGCGGTCATTGTCCTGCTGGTGTTGGTGATGATCCTGCTGGCTGCCAGTCAAATCGCTTTGCGTAATTTCTGGGGCGGCGGCGTGGTCTGGATCGATCCGCTGTTGCGGGTGATGGTGCTGTGGGTCGGCCTGCTTGGCGCCATGGCCGCCACCCGGCGGAACAATCACATCACCGTCGACGTTCTGTCGCGCTTCCTGCCGCCGGCCCTCAAACGTACCAGTCAGTGGATTACCGGCAGTTTCGCCGCGCTGATCTGCATGGTGCTGACCTGGCACGGCGCGCGCTTCGTCGCCATGGAGTACGAGGCCGGAACGGTGCTGTTTTCCGGTATCCCCGCCTGGTGCTGCGAGCTGATCATTCCGTTGGGCTTCGGCGTCATGGCGCTGCGTTTCCTGCTGGTGACCATCAATCCGCCGCCGGAGGCCGTATGAGCGTCGCTATTCCCCTCCTGCTGCTGGGGCTGGCCCTGCTCGGCGCGCCCTTGTTTGCCGTCATTGCCGCCAGTGCGCTGATCGGCTTTTACACCTCGGAGATTGATTTGTCCGTGGTGGTCATCGAGTTCTATCGCCTGGCCGAGATGCCAATCCTGCTGGCGATCCCTCTGTTCACCTTTGCCGGCTACCTGCTCAGCGAGAGCAACGCGCCGCACCGGCTGGTGCGCGTGACCGGCGCCCTGCTGGGCTGGATGCCGGGCGGCCTGGCGGTGGTGGCGCTGACCGCCTGCGCGATCTTCACCGCCTTCACCGGCGCCTCCGGCGTGACCATCGTCGCCCTCGGCGCCTTGCTCTACCCGGCGCTGGCACAGGCCGGCTACAACCACCGCTTCAGCCTGGGACTCATCACCACCTCCGGCAGCCTCGGCCTGCTGTTTGCGCCGTCGCTGCCGCTGATCCTGTACGGCGTAATAGCGCAGCAGCTGGGGGTTGGCGAGTCCATTACCGTCGATGACCTGTTCCTGGCCGGTATATTCCCCGGCCTGCTGATGGTGGTTGCGTTGTCGGCCTGGAGCATGTGGGTCAACCGCGGCCAGCCGCTGCACGGTTTTACCGGCACCAAGATCGGCCACGCGCTGCGTGAGGCCATGTGGGAGCTGCCGTTGCCGTTCATCGTCCTGGGCGGGATATACAGCGGCTATTTCGCCGTATCCGAGGCGGCGGCGGTGACGGCACTGTATGTGCTGGTCGTGGAGGTGCTGATCCAACAGGAAGTAAAAATTCGCGATCTGCCGCGCATCATCCGCGAGTCCATGGTGCTGGTAGGCGGCATCCTGGTCATCCTCGGCGTTTCGCTGGCCTCCACCAATTACCTCATCGACGCCGAAGTGCCCACCCGGCTGTTCGACACCATACGGGAACACATCAAGGATCCCCTGACCTTCCTGATACTGCTCAACGTATTCCTGCTGGTGCTGGGCATGATGCTCGACATCTTCTCGGCCCTGGTCATCATGGTGCCGCTGCTGCTGCCCATCGCACTGGGCTACGGCATCAACCCGATTCATCTGGGGATCATCTTCCTGGCCAACATGCAGCTGGGTTATTTCACGCCGCCGGTGGGCATGAACCTGTTTATCGCCAGCTACCGCTTCAAGGTCCCGGTGATGCAGATATACCGCGCGACCCTGCCGTTCTTCTTCATTTTGCTGCTAACCGTGCTGATCATCACCTACGTGCCGGCGCTGAGCCTGTATTTGCCGGGACGGACCGGGCCATAGAGCGGATCGTATCCGCGATACAGCGCACGACGGAGCCACACAGGTTGCGAATGCGATTCGCTCCTACGATGTGGGGCCGACCAATATTGTAGGTACCTTCGCGTTCTCTGCTGAAGGTGTGGCGTAAAGACGAAACCCTGCACAGGGGATGTTGTCATGAGCAAAGAGCTGCTGGATGAGAACAAGGATTTGCGTCGCCGGCTGACCGCGGTGATGGCCAATGCGCGCCACAATGAGGAACGCCTGCGGCGTTTCCATGAGCAGGAGTTGCGGCTGCTCAGCGCCAGCGGCCTGATCGATCTGCTGCGGCATGCGCTGGTGGGGCATCGCCAGGTGTTTGGCCTGGAAACGGTGACCATGACGCTTATCGATCCGGAATACGAAATGCAGCGCCTGCTGGCCGATCTGGGCTGCAGCGACGGCTTCCCCGAACTGCGCTTTATCGATTCCGGCAGCGAGTTGGCGGCCTTCTTCGGCGCGGCACAACTGCCCAAGCTGGGCGGTTACCGCGCCGAGCAGCATGGCACCCTGTTTCATCTCGGTCCCCCGCCCGCCAGCATTGCGGTACTGCCGCTGCTGCGCCAGCGACACCTGATCGGCAGCCTCAACCTCGGCAGCATAGAAGAGGGTCGCTTCATTCCCGGCAGTGCCACCGACTTTCTGGAGCGTCTGGGCGCGGTGGTGGCCATCGGGGTGGAAAACGCCATGAACCACGAGCGGCTCAAGCACATCGGCCTGACCGATGCCCTGACCGGCGTGCACAACCGGCGCTATTTCGATCGCCGCCTGATCGAGGAGGTGGAGCGGGTGCAGCGCACGGGGCAGCCGCTGTCCTGTCTGTTCCTCGACGTGGATCACTTCAAGAAGGTCAACGACACCTATGGCCATCAGGTCGGCGACCGGGTATTGCAGGAGGTCGCCGCCCGCATCAAGGCACAGCTGCGCCTGTCCGATGCCCTGGGCCGTTACGGCGGCGAGGAGTTCGCCGCCCTGCTGGTGCAGACCGATGCCGAGCAGGCACTGGATATCGCGGAACGCATCCGTGCCGGCATCGCCGCCGAGCCCTTCCGCCTGGGCGGCGATCACAATCTGGTGGTGACCATGTCGGTGGGCATGTCCATCCTGGGTGCGGCGGACTGCGGCGCAGATTTGCCGGCGGCGGCGGAACGCCTGGTGGCCCAGGCCGACGAGGCCGTGTACAAGGCGAAGCAGGGCGGACGCAACAGGGTGGAACGGACGGGGTAGGGGAGCGTCCCCTGATGGGTTTCGCTGCGCTCTACCCATTCTACATGGGGACAGTTTCAACGATTAATCCTAGCAGTTCATTGCACCCGCGCAAGAGGCGCATCCCACCGCAAAAGAAGGTACAGTAAGCGGTAACACGAAGCGTGCGACCGGGGTGTGATGTGGGACAGAAAGTCGCAGTGGCCACCGCAGTGCGCCTGCTCGGTATCAAGCGGGCGGAACTGCAACATCTCATACATGACGGCGAATTGCCCGCCCCCGAAGGCATGGTGGACATCGACCTGCTGCGCCTGCTCTATCCGCGTCTCGTCCTGCTCGATGCAGCGGAATTCGAGCGAGTACAGCTCATCAAGACCACCGCCTTTTCCCGCCGCGTCCGCGCCACCCTTGCGCCGGACCACGATGCCCTGGAAATACAGCTCCGGAAACGCAATGCGGAGTTGTCGCTGGAGCGGGCGATGGCGAAAAAATATCGCGAAATCATCGATCAACTCTGCCGCAAGCTGGATGGCATGCAGGACGTCGGCGATGATGCGCAACGCCGGGTGGTGCATGACATCAACCGCTGGTTGCTCGAGCAGCTGGAAAAGTAGCGTGCCGCCATGACCCATCGCATCCGGCTGGTTCCCAGTGGGCGTGAGTTCGACGCCGAGGCGCAGGAGACGGTGCTGGAGGCGGCGCTGCGCAACGGCGTCAATCTGCCCTATAACTGCAGCGGCGGCAGTTGCGGTGCGTGCAAGGCGCGCCTGCTGGACGGTCAAATCGCGGCGCCGCGCTTTCACGACTACGTCTTCACCGAGGCGGAGAAGGCGCAGGGCTACGTGCTGCTGTGCAGCATCACTGCCGGCAGCGACATGACGCTCGGCATCAATGAAATCGGCGACGTGCACCAGATCCCCCGCCAGCAGGTGAGCACCCGCGTGTCCCAGATCGAGCGGATCGGCGAGCACTACATCAACCTCACGCTGCGCACCCCGCGCAGCCAGACCCTGCAGTTTCTCGCCGGCCAGCATGTGGAGCTGCGCATCGGCGACGAGCTGTGCTGCGACGCGGCCATCGCCAGCTGCCCCTGCAACGGCATGTTCCTGCAATTTCATCTGGCCCGGCGCGCGGATGAGCCATTTACCATGCACGTGTTCGAGCGCCTGCGCCAGAACGACGTCATCGACGTGACCGGGCCGTTCGGTGATTTCACGCTGGATGAGTCGTCGCCGCGTCCGCTGGTGATGGTGGCGCAGGACACCGGCTTTGCGCCGGTCAAGAGTCTGCTCGAACACGTCATTGCGCTGGAACTGCCGCAACCGCTCACCCTGGTCTGGGCCAGCGCCTTCGAGGACGGCTTCTACATGGCCAACCTGTGCCGCTCCTGGGGGGATGCGCTGGACAATTTCACCTATCAGCCGCTGTTCCTGGAAGCCGACGGCGAGGTGGCGGCCGCGGCGGTGATCGCCTCTACCGTGGCCAAGCCTGCCCAGTGCGACTTTTATCTCGCCACCGGTGCGCCGCTGCGCGCGGGATTGCTCAATGCCCTGGCGGCATACGGCGCCAGAGCGGAAAGAATTTTTGTCATGGAGAAACGTCAATGCGGAATGCGCTGAAAGGCGGCGGTCTGGCCCTCGTGGTGGTTGTCATGTTGCTGGCCACGACGGGCTGCACCAATCGTGACGACTGGTCACGCCGCGTCAGTGACGCCGCCGCCGGGCTGGCGGGACAGGGCCAGCTGGGCGAGGCCGATATCGTCGCCGGTCTGAAGGAAGCCTTGCAGGTGGGAACGCAGCGCGCGGTACAGTTGTTGGGACGGAACGGCGGTTACCTCAACGATGTGCAGGTGCGCATTCCGGTGCCGAAGTCACTGCAGGGCATGGAGAAGACATTGCGCGATCTGGGACAGGGCAAGGCGGTGGATGATTTCATTGCCAGCCTGAACCGCGCCGCCGAGCGGGCCGCGCCGGAGGCGGTGGATATTTTCGCGGAAGTTATCCGCGGCATGACGCTGGAGGACGCACGCAACATCCTCAATGGCCCCGACGATGCCGCCACGCGTTTTTTCCGCCAGCGTTCCGAGACGGCGTTGACCGTAAAGCTGCGCCCGGTGATCGCGCAGGCCACCGCCCGGGTGGGCGTCACGTCCTCCTACAAGGACATGCTGCGCCGCGCCGGGCCGCTGGCATCGCTGGCCGGCAAGGATGCCCAGGACCTCGACGGCTACGTCACCGCCCGCGCCCTGGACGGCCTGTTCCTCAAGCTCGCCGCCGAGGAAAAGCTGATCCGCGAAAATCCTGCGGCCCGCACCACTGAACTGCTGCGCAAGGTGTTCGGCTAGGAAACAGATACAAGAGCAAAGAGGAAAGATGCAGGGGGATGAGTACGTTGCGCGCAGGTTTTTGTGATCCAAAACAGCACGAGCGCCGCGAGTTCATTCACTTGTATCTTGCCACTTGTCTCTTGTATCTCCGTTCCGGGCCCCAGCGGCCTAATCTGACAGGCTGCCAGGTCTATAGGGCAGGGAGGGCAAGTTCAGGAGCTCTTGTCGCCGCGCAGGTGCAGCATGGCGCGGGCGATGAGGTAGGCGCTGATCGGTGCGGTGATGAACAGGAACAGGGTGACCAGCAGCTCGTGCAGGCTGAGGCCGTCGCCGCGGTTGCTGAAGTGCAGGACGGAGGCGATGAGGATGCCGCCGACGCCCAGGGTGGTGGCCTTGGTGGGGCCGTGCAGGCGCATGAACAGGTCGGGCATGCGGGCCAGGCCGATGGAGCCGATGAGGGCGAAGATGCCTCCGATGAGCAGGAACAGGGAGATGAGAATTTCCAGCATGCCGTGATCTCCTATTCGATGATGTCGCCGCGCAACAGGTATTTGCACAGCGCGACGGTGCCGACGAAGCCCATCATGGCGATGAGCAGGGCTGCTTCGAAGAAGGCGGTGAGGTCGAGGTGGATGCCGAACAGCACCAGCAGGGCGATGGTGTTGATGTACATGGTGTCCAGCGCCAGGATGCGGTCGGGCAGGGTGGGGCCGCGCAGCAGGCGCCAGAAATTGAGCAGCAGGGCGGCGGCGATGCAGGTGAAGGCGATGGCGATGGCTGCGCTCAGCATCATTCGAATATCTCCCGCAGCGGCGCCTCGTAGCGCCGTTTGATGTGCGCGATCACCCGCGCCTCGTCTTCCATATCCAGTGCATGTATCAGCAGGGTTTTGCCATCGGCGCTCAGGTTCGAGGACACCGTTCCCGGCGTGAGCGAGATGGTGCTGGCCAGCAAGGTGATGGCGAATTCGCTCTCCAGCTCCAGGGGCAGATGGATGAAGCCCGGACGCAGTCGTCTGGTAGGGCCGAGGATCAGCCGTGCCACGGTGAGGTTGGCGAGGCCGATGTCCCACAGCAGCACGGCGATGTAGCGCAGCAGCTTGAGCGGGTGGCGCACGCGCGGCCGGTCGGGCCAGAAGCGGGCGGTCAACAGGGGCAGGGCGACGGCAAGCAGGGCGCCGAGCAGCACCTGGCCCGGCGCCACGGTGTTCACCAGCAGCAGCCAGAGTAGCCACAGGAACAGGCTGAACACCGGTTGCGGCAGCAGTCGGTTCACGATGCTCATGTCTGGTCTCGTGGGAGCCCGGCTTGCCGGGCGATGTCGGCGCCGCTATCGCCCGATGAATCGGGCTCCCCCACTGTTCCGATGGCAACAGCATCTTGCAAGGTCATCGTTGTACTCCCAATACGGCCGCGATGTACTGCTGCGGCGCCAGCAGCTGCATGGCAGTGGCTTCGGCGTAGCCGGTGATGGGGGCGGCGAACACCGTCATTACCACACTCGCGGCCAGCAGCAGTGCCGGGGGGACGATGTGGGGCAGGTCCGCCAGACAGCCGGTGGCGCGCAGGCCTTTCGTTTTCCAGAAGATGCGGCTGCCGGCGCGGCTCAGGGCGACGAGCCCGGCCAGGCTGCCGGTGAGGACGATGGTCCACAGCCAGCCGGACTGGGACGGCGGCGCCGATTGCAGCAGCAGCAGCTTGCCGAGGAAGCCGGACAGCGGCGGCATGCCGGCGGCGGCCACGGCGCCGAGAAAGAACAGCACGCCGAGGCGGGTCGGCTGGGCCAGGGGCGGCGCGGCGGAGAAATGGTCGCCGGTGAGGCCGCGCTGGCGGCCGATGAGGTCGGACAGCAGGAACAGGCCGGCGCTGACCAGGGTGGTGTGCGGCAGGTAATACAGCGCGGCGGTGATGCCGCCGACGCTGAACTGGCCGATGCCGGCGAGCAGGGTGCCCACCGAGACCACCACCAGGTAGGCGATGAGCACGCGCAGGCGGTGGCTGCCCAGTACACCGACCGCACCGATCAGCAGGGTGAGCAGGGCCAGGGGTAGCAGCCATGCGCCGACGTCGGGCGCGATGCCTCCGGTGGGGAAGACCAGGGTGTAGATGCGCAGAATGGCGTAGACGCCCACCTTGGTCATGATGGCGAACAGCGCCGCCACCGGCGCGATGGTGTTGCCGTACAGCGCCGGCAGCCACAGATGCAGCGGCAACAGCGCGGCCTTGAGGCCGAACACCACCAGCAGCAGCAGGGCGCTGGTGCGCAGCAGGATGGCCTGCTCCGGTGCGGCGGCGGCGACCTTGAGCGCCAGGTCGGCCATGTTGAGAGTGCCGGTGACGGCGTACAGCGTGCCGACGCCGACGAGGAACAGGCCGGAGCCGATGAGGTTCAGCACCACGTAGTGCAGTCCGGCACGGGTACGCTCCGGCCCGCCGCCGTACAGCGCCAGGCCGTAGGAGGCGATGAGCAGGATCTCGAAGAACACGAACAGGTTGAACAGGTCGCCGGTGAGGAATGCGCCGTTGATGCCGAGCAGCTGCAACTGGAACAGCACGTGAAAATCGCGGCCGCGACGATCGTCGCCGTTGAGGGCGTAGAGCAGGGCGAACAGCGCCACCAGCGCCGTGAGCAGCAGCAGCAGGGCACTGAGGCGATCGAGCACCAGCACGATGCCGAAGGGGGCGGGCCAGTTGCCCAGTTGGTACACGCCGATTTCACCGTCGCCGGCAAGGCACATGAGCAGGACGGCAACGGGCAGCAGGCCGGCGGTGGCGCCGAGGGATACTGCGCGCTGCACGCCGCGCCGGCCGACCAGCAGCAGGATCAGCATGCCGGCCAACAGCGGCAGCACGAGGGGTGCGATGAGCCAATGATTCATGGCCCGTCCTCCTTGCCGTCGACGTGGTCGTTGCCCAGTTCGCCGCGGGCGCGCAGGGAGAGGATCACCACGAAGGCGGTCATGCCGAAACCGATGACGATGGCGGTGAGCACCAGGGCCTGGGGCAGCGGATCGGCGGTGGGTGTGCTGCCGCCGGCCAGCGGCGGCGCGCCGGTGATCAGGCGGCCGGTGAAGAACAGGAACAGGTTGACGGCGTAGGACAGCAGCGACAGCCCGAGCACCACCGGGAAGGTGCGGGCACGCAGCACCAGATAGACCCCGCAGGCGGACAGCACGGCGATGATGAGGGCGGCGACGGCTTCCATCAGGTCTCCCCCGCGCTTTCTATGCAGCGCTTGGTCAGCTTGCCCAGATTGGCCAGGATCAGCATCACCACCCCGACCACGGTGAGGTACACGCCCAGGTCGAACAGCATGGCGCTGGCCAGTTCGAATTCGCCGATCAGGGGCAGGTGAAAATGGCCGAAGGCGGAGGTGAGGAAGGGGCGCCCGAACAGCCAGCTGCCGGCACCGGTGGCCACCGCGATGAGCACGCCCGCGGCGACCACCGGGTGGTAATGCACGCGCCAGCGCTCCCGCGTCCAGTCGATGCCGCTGGCCATGTATTGCAGGATCAGGGCGACGGCGGTGATCAGGCCGGCGATGAAACCGCCGCCCGGCACGTTGTGGCCGCGCAGAAAGATGAAGACCGACACCAGCAGCGCCAGCGGCAGCAGGAAGCGGGTGATGTGCGCCAGCACCACCGGGTGATGTTCGGTGGACCAGGGGCGCCCGCCCTGATCCGTGGCGGGCATGTCCAGGCACAGCTTGTCGAGCAGGGCGTAGATGCCGATGGCGGCGATGGCCAGCACGGTGATCTCGCCCAGGGTGTCGAAGCCGCGGAAGTCCACCAGGATCACGTTGACCACGTTGGCGCCGCCGCCGCCGGGCAGGCTGTTCTCCAGAAAGAAATTGGAGAGGGTGCCGTAGGGCCGGGTCAGCATGCCCAGGGTGATGAGGCCGAAGCCGCCGCCGACCCCCAGCGCCAGCAGCAGGTCGCGGCCGCGACGCAGGGGCGTGGACTCCCTGGCGCCCTGCTGCGGCAGGAAGAACAGCGCCAGCAGCAGCAGCACGATGGTGACCACCTCCACCGACAGCTGGGTCAGCGCCAGATCCGGCGCGGACCAGCGCACGAACACCAGTGAGACCACCAGGCCCACCACGCTGAGGGAGACCACCGCGGCGAGGCGCTGCCGCTGCCACAGCACGGTGGTCAGCGCAGCCGCCATCATCACCAGCGCGCCGAGCAGGGTGACGCCGTCGATGGGCGAGAACGGCACCGGGCCGAGCAGGGGCGCGCCGTCGCTGAGCAGGGGCAGGGCGATGGCCGCCACGGCGGCGGACAGCAGCAGGGCGGCGTAGCGTTGCAACGAACCGTTCTCCAGCCGGGTGGTCACGCCATGGGCTGCGTCCATCACCCGCTCGATGGCCACCCAGAACAGCGCGCGGGCATCGGGCATGGGCAGCACGCGGTCGCGCAGATCGAACAGCCGCCGGCGCTGGGTGTAGACGGCGATGCCGCCGCCCAAGGCCACCAGGCTCATGCCGAAGGGCAGGGTGAAACCGTGCCAGATGGCCAGGCTGTATTCCGGCAGGGTACCGCCCAGCACGCTTTTCGCCGCCACCGCCAGCAGCGGGGCGATGGTCACCGTGGGGAAGATGCCCACCAGCAGGCACAGGCCCACCAGGACCTCCACCGGGATGATCATGTAGCGCGGCGGTTCGTGCGGTGGGTATTTGGGCAGGTCGATGGGGTCGCCGTTGAAGAATACGTCGTGAATGAAACGCGCCGAATAGGCCACGGCGAAAACGCCGGCCAGGGTCGCCGCCGCCGGCAGCAGCCAACTGGTCGAACCGAGTGCGCTCAGGTGCAGGGTTTCGGCGAAGAACATCTCCTTGGACAGAAAGCCGTTGAGCAGCGGCACGCCGGCCATGGCCGCGGCGGCGACCATGGCCAGGGTGGCGGTGTGCGGCATGTACTTCCACATGCCGTTGATGCGGCGCATGTCGCGGGTGCCGGTCTCGTGGTCGATGATGCCGGCGGCCATGAACAGCGAGGCCTTGAAGATGGCGTGGTTGATGATGTGGAACACGCTGGCCACCGCCGCCAGCGGCGTGTCGATGCCGAACAGCAGCACGATGAGGCCGAGGTGGCTGATGGTGGAGTAGGCCAGCAGGCCCTTGAGGTCGTGCTGGAACAGCGCGGTGTAGGCGGCGAACAGCAGGGTGACGAGGCCGACGCCGCCCACCACGAAGAACCACAGGTCGGTGCCGGACAGGGCCGGGAACAGCCGCGCCAGCAGGAACACGCCGGCCTTCACCATGGTGGCGGAGTGCAGGTAGGCGCTGACCGGCGTCGGCGCCGCCATGGCGTGGGGCAGCCAGAAATGAAATGGGAACTGCGCCGACTTGGTGAAGGCGCCGAGCAGGATCAGCAGCAGGGTGGGCGCATAGAGCGGGTGGGCGCGGATCACATCGCCGGCGCCGAGGATGACTGATATCTGGTAACTGCCGACGATGTGTCCCAGCAGCAGGAAGCCGGCCAGCAGGCCTAAGCCGCCGGCTCCGGTGATGGCCAGGGCCATGCGCGCGCCGCGCCGCGCTTCGGAGCGATCGTGGTGATAACTGATGAGCAGAAAGGAACTGAGCGAGGTCAGTTCCCAGAACACCAGCAGCTGCAACAGGTGGTCGGACAGGGCGATGCCGAGCATGGCGCCCATGAACAGCAGCAACATGCCGTAGAAACGGCCCATTGGGTCACGTTCCGACAGGTAGTAACGGGCGTACAGTATGACCAGCACACCGATGCCCAGAATCAGCAGCACGAACAGCGCGGCCAGTCCGTCCATGCGCAGGCGGATGTCGAAGCCGGCCTGCGGCAGCCAGTCCCAGTGCGCCTCCACCGGTACGCCATCGAACACCGCCGCCAGCGGCGGCAACGCCAGCAGCAACGCCGCCACGGTCACGCCGGCAGCGGCCCAGGCGCTGGCGCCGCGGCCCAGGTGTTTCACCAGGGGTGGCAGCAGGGCACCGAGCAGGGGGAGCAGGACAATCAGCAGCAGGTTCATGGGCAGTGCGGGTCGTCGGGCGTCACGGAGGCATGTCCAGATTTATACATGACAACGCCGAACCCGTCATGGATTCGGCGTCAGCGCGGTAAAGCCCTTTGGAAATTTGCGGCAATTACAGGGCGAACTATAACGGCATTTTTTCGTGACGGAAACCGCTTGAGTGCGGCACGGCCAGTCGGGTAGCCTTGTCGGTCCGTCGTTTCATCTTATTATTCGGAGACACCATGCCCATCGAGCACCACGACCTGCAGCGCGATTTTCCCGAGTTTCATGATCGCATCCACGCGCTGAAGACCGGCAACGCACACTTCGCCAAGCTGTTCGACGAATACCACGAAGTGGATCGCGAGGTGCGGCGCATCGAGCAGGAAGTGGAAACCCCGTCCGACAGCTACACCGAAGAAATGAAGATGCGCCGGGTCAGGCTCAAGGACGAACTCTACGCCATGCTGCGTACCTGAGTACACTTCGTTTCCGCATGAACACTGCTGCCATGGATTTGAGCGTCGAGGGACTGGCCTGCCGCCGTGCCGAGCGCACCCTGTTCCGTGACGTCGCCTTTACGCTGCGGCCCGGTGAGGTGCTGCAGATCGAAGGGCACAACGGCAGCGGCAAGACCACGCTGCTGCGCATACTCTGCGGCCTGACCCGCCCCGCCGAGGGTCGCGTGTGCTGGGCGGGAGAGGACATCCGCGACAATTACGCCGCCTATGCCGCGCACCTGAGCTACGTCGGCCACCATGCCGGCATCAAGGAAGAGCTGACCCCGCTGGAAAACCTGGCCTTCGCCGCTGCCCTGGGCGGCGCGCGCGGCGGCAGTCCGGAACAGGCGCTGCAACGCGTCGGCCTGCCCTTCGAATGCGAGGAGCTGCCCTGCCGCAAACTCTCCGCCGGCCAGCGCCGCCGCGTCGCACTGGCCCGCCTGCTGCTGGTATCCAGCCGCCTGTGGGTGCTGGACGAGCCCTTTACCGCGCTGGACGTGGCCGGGCGTGCCCTGGTGGAAACCCTGCTGCGCGAACATGCGGCGCAGGGCGGTATGGCCGTGGTGACTTCCCATCACGCGGTGGACCTGGAGGGCTGCGCCGTACAGCAGCTGCACCTCGGATGAACCAACCTTCTCTTGCCCGTGCCTGGAGCGCGTTGCTCAAGCGTGACGTGATGCTGGCCCTGCGCCAGCGCGGCCAGCTGGCCAATCCGCTGCTGTTCTTCGTGCTGGTGGTGGCGTTGTTTCCCCTGGGCATGAATCCCGATCCGGGCCTGTTGCGCAGCATCGGCCCCGGCGTCATCTGGGTGGGCGCGCTGCTGGCGGCGATGCTGGCGCTGGAATCCATGTTCCGTTCCGATTTCGACGACGGTGCGCTGGAGCAGATGCTGCTGACGCCGTATCCGCTGCCCCTGCTGGTGCTGGCCAAGGTAACGGCCCACTGGCTGGTCACCGGCGTGCCGCTGCTGCTGGTGTCGCCGCTGCTGGCCCTGCTGCTGCACCTGGACGGAGAGGCTATCCTGATCCTGCTGACGACGCTGGCCCTGGGTACGCCGCTGCTGAGCCTGATCGGCGCCATCGGCGTGGCGCTCACGGTGGGCCTGCGACGCGGCGGCGTGCTGCTGTCGCTGCTGGTGCTGCCGCTGTACGTGCCGGTGCTGATCTTCGCCGCCGGCGCGGTGGGCAATGCGGCGGCAGGCATGGCCGTGACCGGCCAGCTGGCCTTTCTCGGCGCGCTGTTGGCGCTGGCCGTGGCCCTGGCGCCCCTGGCCACGGCGGCGGCGCTGCGGATTTCGCTGGATTGAACCTGGTGGAAAACCGCATCTGCCGCGGACGACTACATGGATGTAGTCGGTTGGAAATGTCTGGAACATATTTCCCAGACGCAGAGCCGCAGAGAATGCAGGGGCATGTGCTCCGCGCCTCTGTGTCTCTGTGCCAGGGTGTTGAAGTTGGTAGGGTGCGCATTGCGCACCAGGCCGGCGCCATGGCCATGCAATGGTGCGCGGTGCGCACCCTACGATGACTGGGTTGAACCGAATGAAAAACCGACTCCGCCGCGGAGACGCAGAGCCAGGGTGTTGAAGTGATTTGCGCCTTTGCGGTGAAAGTGTTTATGGATTTTGAGGGGTAAGACCATGTGGGCATGGCTGCATCGATTGGGTTCGCCCAAACGCTTTTACGGCTGGTCCGGCGCGCTGGCGCGCTGGTCCGGCTGGCTCAGCCTGCTGCTCGGCGCGGCGGGCCTGTATTACTCGCTGTTCGATTCGCCGCCCGATTACCAGCAGGGCGAGAGCGTGCGCGTCATGTACGTGCACGTGCCGGCGGCGTGGCTGTCCATGTTCGTCTACATGAGCATCGCCGCGGCCTCGCTGGTCAGCCTGGTGTGGCGCATCAAGGTGGCGGACATGGTGGCGGCGGCCAGCGCGCCCATCGGCGCCTGGTTCACCTTTCTGGCCCTGGCCACCGGCTCGCTGTGGGGCAAGCCCATGTGGGGCACCTGGTGGATCTGGGATGCGCGGCTGACCTCGGAACTTATTCTGTTGTTTCTGTATCTAGGCTATATCGGTCTGCTCGCCGCCATTGAGGAGCGCGATACCGCGGCCCGCGCCGCGGCGGTGCTGGCGCTGGTGGGCGTAGTGAATATCCCTATCATTCATTACTCGGTGGAGTGGTGGAGCACGCTGCACCAGGGGGCGACGGTGACCAAGTTCGACAAGCCGTCCATCGATCTGGACATGCTGCGCCCGCTGTTGCTGATGGCCCTGTCGGCGACGCTGTTTTATGTGGCCGTGGTGCTGCGGCTGGCGCGCTGCGAATTGCTGGAGCGCGAGCGGGACAGCCAGTGGGTGCGTGCGCTGGTTGACGGACGTCAAGGCGGGGAGTCCGCACGATGAGCGAGTTTTTTCACATGGGCGGCTACGCGCCCTACGTCTGGGCCAGCTACCTGTTGGGCCTGGTGGTGATAGTGATCAATCTGTGGCTGCCCTGGCGCGCCGAGCGCCAGGTCTGGCGTCAGCTGAAACGCCGCCGCCGTAATGAGGAGCGAGTTTGTGAATCCGAAACGTCGTAACCGTCTTTTGATCATTGCCCTGGTGGTGAGCGGCGTCGGCGTTGCCGTGGCGCTGGCCCTGGTGGCGCTGAACGAAAACATCAATCTGTTCTACAGCCCGACCCAGGTGGTGCGCGGCGAGGTGCCGCAGGGCCACACCTTCCGCGTCGGTGGTCTGGTGCGCGAGGGCAGCGTGCGGCGCGAGGGGCAGGATCTGCGCGTGAGTTTCGACGTTTCTGACGGCGCGCACACTGTGACCGTCGACTACACTGGCATACTGCCCGACCTGTTCCGCGAGGGACAGGGCATCGTGGCGCAGGGCAAGATGAACGGCAACGGCCGCTTTGTCGCCGATCAGGTCCTGGCCAAGCACGACGAGAACTACATGCCGCCGGAAGTGGCCGATGCGCTGAAGAAGGCTGAGCAGGAAGGCGCAGTGGCCAATCCGCACGGCCCGCAGTGATCATGATTAAAACCGCCGCGGAGACGCAGAGGCGCAGAGATGAATTACTGCTGGAATGCCTCATGTGCCGAGAGAATGCGGATTGTTGTAGGCATGTCTGATATATGCGATTGAAACACTCTGCGCCTCCGCGCCTCCGCGGCAGATCTTTTAGGAACCCACCATGCTCCCCGAATTAGGTCATTACGCGCTGATCCTTGCCCTGTGTCT
>Ga0299912_10000430_pt1 | contig 36547 bp, 34 predicted proteins | sample RVTome_2_FD_207667 | JGI IMG/M metagenome (GOLD analysis project Ga0299912, IMG submission 207667) | Soil microbial communities from uranium-contaminated site in the Upper Colorado River Basin, Wyoming, United States - RVT95D214 (version 2) ... | reverse complement strand
TGGCTGATAATGAAGCCGTCCTGCGTATGAAGCACAGGTACCATGACATCGGGATGCTCGGCGATGCGTATCGCCTGTATAGCATTATCGTAGGCCTCCTGGGCGTTCTCGCCGAAGAGATGGATCCAGCCTGCATCGCGAGCGCCCATAGAGTCGGTATGGTCGCAGTGGATGTTCAGCGGTGCGGAAAGGGAACGATTCACCACATGCATCACAATGGGCAAACGCGTACCGGCGGCCACCCACAACACCTCCCACATAAAGGCCAGTCCTGCCCCTGCGGTGGCCGTCTGAGCGCGGCCACCGGCAGCGCTGGCCCCGATACAGGCGCTCATGGCTGCATGTTCGCTTTCCACGGCAATGAATTCGGTATCCACCTCGCCGTCAGCCACAAACTGGCTGAAGTGCTCCACAATGGCGGTCTGTGGCGTAATAGGGTAGGCAGCTACCACATCGGGGTTTATCTGACGCATTGCCTCGGCCACTGATCTAGCGCCGTCGAAGGCAGCAACCCCTCCCTTGGCAAACTCGGTCTCCGATCTCACAGCCATCCTAGTGAACTCCTTCCTCGACAGCGCTTTCTTCTGCTGCTGCGCTCTCTTCCACCATGATGATGGCTTTCTTAGGGCATTCTGCCGCGCAGATGCCACATCCCTTGCAATGATCCAAATCTATGCCCTTAAGTTCTCCATCCTTGACTATGATGGCGCTATCGGGGCAATAGATCCAACAGATCATGCAGTTATTACACTTACTCAAATCTATGATTGGCCGGCTGGTGCGCCAGCTACCGGTTTCGTAGTCGGCGGAGTTGCCTGCTTCGATGATCAGCCCACCGATAGAGACATCTTTCCAGCTTTTGTTCGACACGAGTTCCTCCGATTTGTTTGAAGTTATCTGTGCCTTGTCAGAGCGATGAGAGATCTAATTGCCCTGCACCTCATCATATCCCCGTTGAAAGGCCTCGATGTTAGCCTCTACAACCTTAGGTGAGAGCCCCCTGGCGCTAAGGTTCCTTCTCATCTCGCGAATCATGCTCTCCTTATCCACTACCTCAGTGGCTCTAAGTAGAGCCCCCAAAATGGGAGTATTGGGGATATTTCTCCCCACAGTATCCAGGGCAATGCGGCTGGCGTCAACAGCATAGACCCTAGCCCCGATGTAATCGGGGTGGTTTAGCTTAGACCGCAACTGGGCGGGGCTCAGCGAGGTGTTTACTACTAGCACCCCGCCATTCTTGAGCCCATCGGTAACATCGACCGTGCCTAGGAGAGTAGGGTCTAGCACTAACACTACATCAGGCTCGTTGATCTGGCAATGCTGGCTAATAGGCGAGCTGCTGAGGCGAGTGAAGGCGCGAATGGGTGCGCCCATGCGCTCAGGGCCATACTCGGGGAAAGCCTGAAAATACTTACCCTCTTGTAGCGCAGTCTCAGCCACTAGTTGGCTGGCAGTTACCACACCCTGGCCGCCACGACCGTGCCAGCGGATTTCAGTAACCTTTGGCATTTGCCTCTCCCCCGAACGAATAATAGACGTAGTATAGCGCACAGGCGACTTTCTGACAACACCCCGCTTTACAGGAGGCGTCCTTAACCTTCTTCAATGGTGATTGTTTTAATAACGTCGCCATTGAAGTCCGGTTCCTGGCTGGGGTCCCGCGGGGTCAGCTTGGCAAGGATGTCCATTCCTTCGACCACCTTGCCGAAGATAGTGTGTACGCCATCGAGCTGAGGCTGCGCGGAGTAGCAGATGAAGAATTGACTGCCGTTGGTATTTGCGCCCCTATTCGCCATAGAAACGGTGCCCGCAACATGCTGGCGAGAGTTTTGTTCGTCTTCGAAAGTGTAGCCGGGCCCTCCCGAGCCATCGCCAAGGGGATCGCCGGCTTGAGCAAAGGCGCCGGACATGACTCTATGGAAGGTCAACCCATCGTAGAAGCCATCTTTTGCCAGAAAGACGAAGTTATTCACCGTTTTGGGCGCTTCTTTAGGATAGAGTTCCAGCTTGATATTACCTTTGTCGGTTTCAATGGTAGCATGATACGATTTCTCGGTATCTATAATCATGGGAGGGGGCTCGGATTTCGTTTCCCGCGATCCGATACCACCTTGATAAATACAAAGGGATGGAATCAGCATACCCACCATTGCGACTATGCCTACGACATAGAACAGCCTCAGGTTGGCATAGAAAGGGGCTTTCGCTTTAGTGCCCGCCTTGGCCCGTTTAGTTATGCTGTGCTTAGTTTTGCGCGACCGCTTTGCTCTACTCAATTTGCCTCACCAAGCCAATAGAAATAGCACCCCTGGAGCGACTCGAACGCTCGCCCCCGGCTCCGGAGGCCGGTGCTCTATCCTCTGAGCTACAGGGGCACACTTTTATGATACCCTTTCGCCTTCAATTTGACAAGGGTTTCACTAGCGGTGATGAAGGCAGGGTGTTCGCACGAAATCTACCCCGACCTGGGACCTATAGCAAACAAGGTATAGAACCCTAGAAACAGTATGATCAAGGCAATAGCGTCCCACCCAGTGCCAATAAAGGTTTTACGCTCTGTTCGATAGACGAGGGCGATAATGACGACACAGGTCATCAACACCGCGATCAAAGCGGTAAATATGTGGGCCTCGGAGACATAGGAAAGGATGGGGCCGCGGTAGAAAAGGTCGTCCACAGCAATAATTATGCCCATGTTAAAAAGATTGCTTCCGAACATGTTACCCACCGCCATATCTACAGCGCCCAACCTCAGGGCCGCAACAGAAACCACCACCTCAGGCAGTGAAGTGGTAAGGGCCAGGAACAAGCTACCGACCAGAGTAGTGCCTAGTCCGGTAACCTCTGCTATTTCCTCGCCAATGTATGCTAGCCAGATCGCCGAACCGATAATGAATAGCGCTGCTATACCATAGAAGATGTATGCCTTTGTAGACGATAAGTGATCATACTGGCGTGTTTCTTCTATCGTAGCTGCCAATTCAGCCTGCTGGCTTCGCTCAAAGCGGAAAATCACCCGCTGGGAGAATAAATAAAGACCAACTAGCACTGGGCTATAAAACCCAATCCAGTTAAAAAAGCTCAAGCCGGAAACACTGGTGGCCGTATAGATGGCAGCCCCGGCGAAGGCGATAGTCAACATACTCAAACTTGCTGCTAAGACAAGATGGCGACTCGCCACGGAGAGAAGAGGGCGTTCACGGTAGAGAATGTCCATTACGGCGATAATGGCGAGATTGAAAATGTTACTCCCGAAGAGGGTGCCCATCGTCAAATCAGGTGCTTCCAGGAGGGTAACAGCGCTAACGCCCGTGACCAGCTCAGGCAGCGAGGTGGCGACAGCGAGGAGCACAAGCCCAACCCAGGCCCTCCCCAGGCCACTTTTCTCTGCTATGACATCGCCGTATGTGGATAGTCTCGTGCCGGCGATGACAACTATTACCACGCAGACCAAAAACTTTACCCAAACCAAGCTGCTGCTCCCTTCAAGTGTTTTCTGTCTGGAGTAATCCGCCAACCAACGGAAGCCCCTCTTGGGTGAGGGGTTTTGATCAGAGGCTGCACACCTCGCCACGCGCAGGAGGATTATAACATCATGTAGCCTGCTCAGCAATGGTTAGCAGTGCCTGGGATCGCATTGTTATAGATTGACATATTATCTAATCATTTGGCAGACATCATCTCTCTTGCGGAGAATCTCGTTGGATGACGACGCGGTGAGGGTAGGGGATCTCGATCCCCTCGGCATCGAAAGCTTTCTTTATCCTACGGCGTAGCTCTCCCGTTACGTCCCACTGCCTTATGGGTTGGGTCACCCCTAGTATCTTTATCGCTATCCCCGATTCCTCAAAGTTGTCCACACGCAGAACCTGGGGAGCCTCTGTGATGAACGGGCCCCAATATTCATCCTCGGCCAATTCCTTGCCCACCCGATTAAGCACCTCGGTCACTTTGTCTAGATCCTCTCCGTATGCCACGGGTACGTTCAAGTTGACTCTCGCCCATTCTCTCGTCAGATTAGTGGCTACCGTGATGGCTCCGTTAGGAACGGTATGGACGGCACCGTCCAGGTCCCTTAGCACTGTCCGGCGCAGGTCCATATCCTCTACATAGCCCCAAACTCCAGCTATACCCACCACATCTCCTTTATTATACGAGTTATCCAGAATGATGAAGAACCCGGTGATGATGTCCCTGACCAAATTTTGCGCGCCAAAGCCAACGGCCAGACCTACAATCCCCGCGCCGGCTATTAAAGCAGTGACATCGATGCCCACCTCCGAAAGGATCATGAAGCCGGCCAGAACGACGATGGCTATATTAACTATGGTCGAATTAATTCTGGTTAAAGTGTCTATCCTTTTGGCGATTTCCATTTCGGGTATGTTATGTCGCTCTCTAGCTACTGCGGAACGGGTGACACGTTCCACCAATCTTCTAGAAAGACGCTGTATGATAAAGGCTAACAGGAGAATGATAATTATCCTAAAACCATGTTCCACCACCGGTTTAACGATAAGCGACCAATCAACTCGTCCTATGAGGTTAATCATAAAAGATGCCTCCCCCTAAAGTTTTTGTATTTATTAGCCGCTCGTCTTCGAAACGACTACGAAAAAGTTTCAATACTAGGGTTGCACAGGATTCTTTGAGGTAGTTTCCACTCGATCTTAGGGGGACAAAGCTGCCTTTTTGTGATTCAGTAGTGCCTATAACGTATTCCAAGCCTCATGCCCGAATAAGTTCAAAGAAGCGTTCTGAGTCGATACTGGATGGCCTCAGCCAAATGGCTGGTTCCCATCGTAGGATCACCTGCCAGGTCAGCGATGGTGCGAGCTAGCTTCAGAATGCGGTGAAAGGCGCGAGCGGAAAGATGGAACTGCTTCATGGCCACAGCCAAAAGGCTCTGAGCTGCTCCCTCTATTCTACAGAACTCGCGCACCTCCACCGCGGTCATATCAGCGTTGCAGGCAAACCGTGTGCCCTGGAATCGTTCCTTTTGTAGGGAGCGAGCAGCCTCTATCCTTGCCCTGATCTTGTCTGAGCCCTCAGCCAAATCATCAGTAGCGAGTTTTTCGTACTCAATTCGGGGTACCTCTACAAACATGTCAATGCGATCTAGCAAAGGACCGCTAATACGCTTCTGATAGCGGGAGACCATAGAAGGTGAGCAGGTGCACTCTTTAACCGGGTCACCATAGAAACCGCAGGGACAGGGATTCATTGCCGCCACCAGCATGAAGTTAGCAGGGAAAGTTACACTTCCTTGGGCACGACTGATAGTCACGACCCTGTCCTCCAGGGGCTGGCGCAGGGCTTCTAGCCCAGCATGGCCGAATTCCGGCAGCTCATCTAAGAAGAGCACTCCTCGATGGCTGAGGCTTATCTCCCCTGGTCTGGGCCAGCGTCCCCCGCCTACCAGCCCGGCATGGGAGATGGTGTAGTGGGGGGAGCGAAAAGGGCGTTGGGAAATGAGAGGGGTATCGGATGGTAAAAGGCCACTAACACTATAGATCTTGGTGACCTCCAAAGCCTCTGCCGTGTTCAAGGGCGGGAGGATAGTGGGTAAAGAGCGAGCCAAAAGCGTCTTACCGCTGCCCGGCGGTCCGCTCATAATCAAGTTATGCCCACCTGCCGCTGCCACCTCCAAGGCCCGCTTGACATGCTCCTGACCCTTTATGTAGGCCATGTCTATTCCCGTCCATTTCACTGTGATATCATCTCCCGCATCGGCATCTGGTACATAGTCGGAGATGATTTTTTCACCGCTCAAATGGGCCGACAGCGCACTCAAGGTGGTGACGGGAATGATCCTTATGCCCTCGACCAGTGACGCTTCCTGGGCATTAGCAGCCGGGACATAGACAGTAGAGAAGCCATTTTCCTGAGCCAAAGCAACCATGGGCAGGATACCAGGGGTGGAGCGAAGACCCCCATCGAGGGACAGCTCTCCCAAGAAAAGACCCTGAGAAGTATCGGCACTGAGCTGCTCCGAGCTGAGGAGAACGCCCACCGCAATAGCCAAATCGTACGCCGGGCCCTCTTTCTTGAGATCGGCAGGGGCAAGATTGACGGTGATCCGCTTGGCGGGGAAAACGTAGCCAGAATTGCGGATAGCGGCCCTTACCCTTTCTTTGGCCTCCTGCACCGCAGCGTCGGGCAGCCCGACTATAGTCAAAGAGGGCAACCCAGCAGAAATATCGACCTCAACTTCTACGATAGCGCCTTCAAGCCCAAAAACGGCGCAACTTGTCGCCTTCGCCAGCAAAGATACGCCCTCCAGTGGCTATTCTTCCCTTGAGAACCCCTCCGTCCTCCGCGTCACGGTTATCACCCCTCTAACTCCCTCTAACTTGGATAGGAGACGGCTCAACTGTCCAATGCCCGTAGTTTCCAAAGTGGCAAACACAGACACCGTTCGGTCACTGTGCTCTATGCAATGCAGACCCACCATGTTCACCCGCTCTTCAGAAACGACGGCGCTGACATCGCGTACAAGCCCTACTCTATCCCAGGCCTCAACACCGATAGGAACTGGATACAGTCTGACCCCTTGTCCCCACTCCACTTTGACAAGCCGCTCCTTTTCAACCTGGTGAGTCACATTATGACAATCCTTGCGATGAATCGTAACGCCTCGGCTGCGAGTGATGAAGCCGATGATCTCCTCGCCCGGCACGGGATTACAACACTGCGCCAGGTTTGTAAGCAAATCGCCCACGCCCAAAACTTGGACGCCCGGTGAAGGCCGTGTCGTGGTATGAATAATTTGGGGCTCAACTACAGATTTCTGTTCCTCTTCAGCGACCAGCTTAGCCGCAACTTGATGAGTCGTTATACTTCCACTGCCGACAGCAGCGAGGAAATCGTCTAGACTATCATATTTTAAGAGGCGAGCCATCTCTCCTTGCCGGCCCAGACTCACCCCAAGGCGTCTGAATTCCTTTTCCAGTATCTCCCGGCCCTGCTGAATATTCTCCGTCCTCTCCTGCCTTCTAAACCACTGGCGGACCTTCTCTCTAGCATGAGAGGTTCTGACATACCCAAGATTGGGGTTTAGCCAGTCCAAACTCGGGCCCCTGGGAGCCTTGCTGGTCAGAATCTCTACCTGTTCGCCATTTTGAAGTTCGTAACTAAGGGGGACCAGCCTTCCATTCACCTTTGCTCCGATACACCTATGCCCAAGGTCGGTATGGATAAGGTAGGCGAAATCGAGGGGGGTTGACCCAGCGGGAAGGTCCTTTATTTCTCCCTTTGGCGTATAGACAAAGACCTGGTCCTGAAATATATCCATCTTGACCGATTCCAGGAGCTCTTCAGCCCCGGCGAGCTCTTTTTGCCACTCCATAACTTGACGTAGCCAAGCTAGTTTTTCCTCAAATCTAATGTCCTTTTTTGAGCCTTCCTTATATCGCCAGTGAGCCGCCACACCGTACTCAGCAACTCGGTGCATTTCGTGAGTTCGAATCTGTATCTCCAAGGGCGTAGCACCGAGGCCCATTACCGTCGTATGGAGCGATTGATACATATTCTCCTTGGGATTGGCAATGTAATCGTTAAATTGACCAGGGAGTGGGTGCCAAAGGCTGTGGATTACCCCTAAGGCGCTATAGCAATCCTGCACCTCATCACCCAATACCCGAAGGGCAAAAAGGTCATGGATGTCACTGAACTCCTTGCCTTGAGCCGCGTACTTCTCCATCTTTTGGTATATGCTGTAAATATGCTTTGGTCGCCCCGTAACCTCCACTTCTAACCCAGCCTTCTCCAGCTCAGCTTGCAGAGTTTTGATAACCCGAGCGATGTATTCCTCCCGCTCCGCCAGCCGGCTGGCAATGAGACGGGCGATCTGGCGGTACTTCACCGGCTCAAGGTAAAGAAAAGAGAGGTCCTCCAGTTGCCATTTCAACTCCCAGATACCTAATCTATGAGCCAGAGGCACATATATCTCTAGCGTCTCTTGTGCAATATGGAGGCGTTTAGAAGGGAGCAAGGCTTTCAGGGTGCGCATATTGTGTAATCGATCAGCCAGCTTTATGAGCACCACCCGGATGTCCTCAGCCATAGCCACCAGCATCTTGCGCAGGTTCTCCGCTTGCGTAGCGCTATCTTCGATATTTTTTCTCGATTTTTGTTCTCCCTCCGGCGCCTGCCATTTGATCTTGGCCAGCTTGGTGGTGCCGTCCACCAGCTTCCTAACCTCCGACCCAAAGCGGCGTTCGATCTCCTCCAAGGACACACCGCAATCCTCGGGCACATCGTGGAGCAAAGCTGCCGCAAGGGTAACGGCTTCGAGCTGGAGATCAGCGAGGATCACAGCCGTTTGAAGAGGGTGCTCCAAGAAGGGTTCACCGGACTTACGCACCTGTCCCTGGTGAGCGTGCGCAGCAAACTCGTATGCCTCTTCGATCAGGGGCAACTTCTCTTCAGGAATATACCTTCGTGTCTTATCCAGAAGGTCAGTGATGTCCATTACTTCAGCCTCTAGTTTAAGTATACTGTAAGAAGCTTCCTTTATGCAATCTCTGTTTCCTTTACAAGCTAAGGCGCGATGCTGTATGCTAGGCGGGTGACAATTTAGGAGATCGCGGATGTATAAGGCACCACGGGGGACAGCGGACATCTTGCCTAAGGATCAGCCATATTGGCGATATGTCGAAGGAAAGGCTGTCCAAATCTGTCAGCTCTGCGGCTATCAACGCATTGATACCCCCGTTTTCGAGGATGCTCGTCTCTTTGTGAGAAGCATTGGGGATGAAACCGACATAGTGAAGAAGGAGATGTATACCTTTGAGGATCGGAGTGGTGCGAACATGACCTTGCGCCCCGAGGGTACGGCGGCGGTCTGCCGGGCCTACCTGGAGCATGGTATGCACAATCTGCCGCAACCGGTGAAGCTGTATTACATCTCTCCCATTTTCCGCTACGAGCGCCCCCAGGCCGGTCGTTATCGGCAGCACCATCAATTTGGCTATGAGGCTATTGGCGACCTTGACCCCGCTCTCGATGCCGAGATAATCGATATGGCCTGGCAGTTCTATACAAGCCTAGGGCTGCAAGGATTTTACCTTAAGTTAAACAGCATCGGCTGTCCCAAGTGTCGGCCAAAATATATAGAGGAATTAAGGCGTCATTACACCCCCTACCGTGGACAATTATGCCGCGATTGCCAAATCAGGCTGGTGAAGAATCCCCTGCGCCTTTTGGATTGCAAGCAGGATTCATGCCAGCCGGCAGCCAATTCCGCGCCTCATAGCGTAGATTATCTGTGCAACGAGTGTAGTGACCACTTTAACCGACTGCAGAGATACCTGGATCTGCTGGAAATACCCTTCCAGGTGACCCACCGTCTAGTACGGGGGTTTGACTATTACACAAAGACCGTGTTTGAGATTCAACCAGAGGAAGAAGGTGCGCAGAGCGCCTTAGGCGGAGGGGGTCGTTATGATGGTCTGATAGAGGAGCTGGGAGGCAGGCCCACGCCAGCTATCGGGTTTGCTGCTGGGATCGAGCGGGTGATTCTCAATATCAAGAAGCAAACAATAGCTGCTCCTCTTATCTCTCCCCCGGATGTTTTTGTTGCCTATGTTGGCCAGGAGGCAAAAGAGAAGGCACTTAAGCTCGTAGCCCAATTGCGAAAAAGGGGAATAGGAACGACTGCGCCTTTTGGGGACAAAAGCCTGAGATCACAACTAAGGCAGGCCAATGCGCTCGGCGCTAGCCAAACCCTGATCATAGGTGAGGAAGAGATGCAAACCGACACCGTGTTATTGCGAGATATGATGAAGGGCGAGCAACGAAGGGAAGCGCTAGAAAGCGTGCTTAATTTGCTCAGGAAGGGACAACCTCCCTCTCCTTGAAAATGCGATGTGTTCCTTGTATAATGTAATTGATTATACCCCTTCCTATCGAGGGGGATTTTTATGTAGGCAGATAATACCGTGTTGGATAGATTGGAATCCATCGAGAAACGTTATGAAGAGCTGAATAACCTCATGGCTCAGCCAGAGGTCATTGCCGATGTGGAGCGATTGCAGACTCTCGCTCGTGAGCGTGCCAGCATCCAGGACCTGGTGGCAACATATAGGAAGTACAAGTCCACCCTCAAGGCTCTACAGGAGATGGGGGTTATGATGGGGGAGCACCTGGACGACGAGATGAAAGCCTTGGTCCAGGACGAACTGGAAAGCCTGAAGGCCCGGCGTGACAGGCTTTTGCAGGATATAAAGCTCGCTCTTCTCCCCAAAGACCCACTGGATGGAAAGGACGTCATCGTGGAGATTCGGGCTGGAGCGGGGGGTGAGGAAGCGAGCCTATTTGCCACTGATCTCTTCCGCATGTACACCCGTTACGCCGAATCCAAGGGCTGGCCCGCGGAGGTCATGAGCAGCAATCAGAGCGGCATTGGGGGATTTAAGGAGATTATCTTTGAGGTGAAGGGTAAAGGGGCGTATAGCAGGCTGAAATACGAAAGTGGCGTCCACCGTGTCCAGAGGGTCCCTGCCACCGAGGCCTCTGGGCGAATCCATACCTCGACTGCCACCGTCGCTGTCCTGCCTGAAGCAGACGAGGTGGACGTCGACATCGATCCCGATGACCTTAGGATAGACATCTTTCACAGCGGTGGTGCCGGGGGGCAGAACGTTAATAAAGTGGCTACCGCAGTCCGTATAACCCACTTGCCGACGGGGATGGTGGTCACTTGTCAGGATGAGCGTTCGCAGCTAAAAAACAGAACTAAGGCCATGGCGGTGCTGCGAGCTCGTCTCCTGGATAGAGAACAACGCAAACAAAGGGAGCAGATAACAGAGGAGCGGCGCTCCCAGGTGGGGACGGGCGAGCGAGCGGAGAAGATTCGCACCTATAATTTCCCCCAAGATCGCGTCTCGGATCACCGCATTGGCTTGACCGTTCACAATTTATCCGGCATCCTCGAAGGAAGGTTAGACGACCTTATCGATGCCGTCGCTACCGATGAGCAGGCGAGGCAGCTTGAGGAAGCCCTAGCGTGACCGTAGATCAGGCTCTCCGCAGAGCCGCAGAAACCCTCGCCTCCCATAACATAGACGAAGCGCCCCTCGAAGCCGAAGTGTTCCTGATGCACGTTCTTAACTTCAGCCGTGTTCAATTGTACAGCCAGCTAAAACGGCAAATATCGCCCGAACAGGCCCGAAGATTATTTGATCTTGTAACCCGCCGAGTTCAGGGGGAGCCTACTGCTTATATCGTCGGACACAAGGAATTCTTCGGCCACGATTTTCAAGTTGATCGTCGTGTTCTCATACCGAGGCCGGAGACTGAACTACTGGTTGAAAAAGCTCTTGTATGCGGCAGAGACCGTCTCTCCTCTCTTGAGAATATGCCTCTTATCACCGCCGACATCGGTACCGGCTGTGCTGCAATAGCTATCAGCTTGGCCCTGGAACTCACCGGGGCTAAGATTTACGCCACGGACATCTCTCTCGAGGCGTTGGAAGTAGCCAAGGTAAATTGCGAGAAGCACGGTGTAGCGGGACAGGTCCACTTGCTCTGGGGAGACATGCTCGATCCCCTCCCGGAGCCTGTTCACCTTATCGTAGCCAATCTTCCCTACGTTAAAGATGTGGAGATCGAACAACTCCCCCCGGAGATAAGGGGGTTCGAGCCAAGGATAGCCCTGGCGGGAGGAGCAGATGGCCTCGACAAGGTTCGCCGACTATTGGCGGAAGCGAAAGGGAAACTTCGATCCGGGGGAGCGATTTTCATGGAGATTGACCCTAGACAAAGCCAAGATGTAGTGGAGTTGGCGAAAATCTGCTTCCCGACCTCTGAAGTGCATCTGGAGAAAGATCTCAGTGACTTAGATAGAGTAGCAACTGTAGAGACCTAAAGTGCCCAATCTCAAAACTAAGTTAATCCCAGTTGCCAGGTTTTCCCCTCAGTCTTTATGGACGGGGCAATAACCATCTCGGTTTGCTGCATCTCTTTAATAGTGCGAGCGCCGCATACCCCCATACTTGTGCGCAGGGCTCCAATGAAGTTCTGGGTGCCATCGGTGACCGAAGTGGGCCCGAAGAGGATTTGTTCTAAGGTACCACTCACCCCAACCTTGATGCGAGTGCCCCTGGGTAGCGATGGGTGGGGATTAGACATGCCCCAACTGAACCCCCGACCCGGGGCCTCTTTTGCTTGAGCCAGAGATGACCCCAACATCACGGCGTCGGCACCAGAGGCTATCGCCTTACATAGATCGCCACCAGTGCGTATGCCACCATCGGTAATCACTGCCACATAACGGCCAGTATCCCGGAAGTACTTCTCTCTGGCGGCAGCACAGTCCATGGTTGCTGTTACTTGAGGAACACCGACGCCCCAAACCTCTCTGGTGGTGCAGATTGCCCCTGGCCCAACGCCCACAAAGATGGCAGCGACGCCCGTCTCCATCAACTCCAGGGCAGCACTATAACTGACGCAGTTCCCCACTAAGATAGGCACCGGCATCTGCTGGCAAAGCTCAGACAGGATGAGACCCCGCAGGCTTTTGGAGACATGGCGGGCCGAAGTGACGGTGGCCTTCACAGCAAAAACATCAACCCCCGCCTCGGCGGCCAGAGGGGCAAGTCGCTTGGTATTGGCGGGGGTTGCAGCGACAGCGCATCTAGCGCCTTTAGCTTTGATAGCTCTTATGCGTTCGCCAATGAGATGCTCTTTTATGGGCTCAGAGTATATCCTTTGCATGAGTGCCGTAACCTCGGAGGAGGAGGCTTCGCTTATCTGAGCGAGGACCTCCTTGGGGTTTTCATAGCGGGTTTGAACACCCTCGAGGTTGAGGACTGGCAATCCCCCTAGCTTGCTAAGGGAGACTGCGAATTCCGTATCGACGACGGCATCCAAGTCCGAGGCCAGAATGGGAATGGAAAAAGCTAAGTTACCAAGCTGAAAATCGATGTCTGTCTGGTCAGGATTGATAGTGACATCTCCAGGTACTAACGAGACTTCATCAAAACCGTAGGAACGCCTCAACTGCTTGAAAGACTCCTGCATGTTATCTCCTAAAGCCCAGATTCGACTGCCTATTTGCCAGAATATATCAGAGGACGGGGTCTAAGTCAAGGATTATCTCTTGCTCCTCCTGGACTTAGCTATAAGCCTTGCGATATAATCCCATGAGAATAGTCACAGGAGCTGCTATGCCCAAGCTGTACGTGGTAGCTACCCCCATTGGCAACTTGGAGGACATTTCCCAAAGAGCGCTTCGTATCCTGAAGGAAGTAGGACTTGTTGCGGCTGAAGATACCCGCCGGATTAAGCACCTTTTGTCAGCGTACAATATCAAGAACTCGGTGACCAGCTACCATGAGCATAACAAGAGAATCAAACTGCCTCATATCCTGGCAAGTCTCTTGGAGAAAGATGTTGCCCTAGTTTCCGATGCCGGAATGCCTGGCATAAGCGATCCTGGGCATGATCTCATCGTGGCTGCCATCGAACACGGCATCCCTGTGGTGCCCATCCCCGGCCCCTCGGTTCTACTCACCGCTCTCGTTATCTCGGGACTGCCAAGCCATCAGTTCGTTTTTCTCGGCTTCTTTCCCCGTCGCAAGGGCGAAAGGAAACATCTGATGGAATCCATCGCTTCCGAGACGCGCACTATCGTTGCCTTTGAGTCTCCTCATCGCCTCAAAGCAACCCTGGAAGACTTGGTTGAGTTCCTGGGCGACAGGCGGATCGCCGTTTGCCGTGAGTTAACCAAAATTCATGAGGAGGTCTTCCGGGGGACAGTGAGCGCTGCCCTGGAGCACTTCCAGGAGCCCAGGGGAGAATTCACGCTGATTATCGAAGGTGGAAGAAGAGTTGAACAAGGCAGTCTGGCTAAAGAGATGGGAGAACGTCTGCTCCTTTTAAAGAAGGGAGGCATGCCAGCTAGGGAAGCGGTGGCCGAAGTAGCCAAAGCCAGTGGCATGTCTAAGAAGGACGTTTATAGAGCTTGGCTGCGTTTGAACTAGAGTGATTGACCCAGCACATAGAGTTGTGTTTCTGGGGGATTGTGGTAGAATAAGGGGGCGTTTGCCACAAAGGATGAATAGTGTCTGAGCGTATCCTTATTGGAGTAGCCTGGCCTTACGCCAGCGGGCCCCGGCATCTGGGGCACTTGGCTGGCGTCTATCTGCCAGCCGACATCTTTGCCCGCTATCATCGTACCAAGGGCAATGAGGTACTCATGGTTTCCGGTAGTGATCAGCATGGCACACCTATCACCGTTCGCGCCGAGGAGGAGGGCAAGACGCCGGAGGAGATCGCCAACCGCTATCATCGGGAATTCTTGCAGTACTGGGAAAAATTGGGCATCAGCTTCGATCTCTATACACGGACGGGCACCGAGAACCATGCTCAGGTAGTTCAGGACATCTTCCTCACCCTTCTGAAAAAGAGCCATATTTATAAGGGCACGATGACGCAACCTTATTGCCCCAATGATAAGCGTTTTCTTCCTGATCGCTACGTCTTGGGCACCTGCCCCTATTGTGGCTTCAATGATGCGCGGGGTGACCAATGCGATGAATGTGGCAGACCCCTAGACCCGGTCGACTTGATTGGCATTCGCTGCCGACTCTGCGGAGCAACGCCTGAGTTTAGAGAGACGGAGCATTTCTTCCTCCGTCTCTCTGCCTTCACCGACCAGTTGTCCGCGTGGGTTAAGCAACAAAGCCATTGGAGACCCAACGTCTTCAACTTCACCACTCGCTTCTTAGCCGAGGGGCTCAAGGATCGGGCCATCACGCGGGACATAGAATGGGGCGTTCCCGTGCCTGTTCCCGGCTTCGAGAGTAAGCGCATCTATGTGTGGTTCGAGGCTGTGATAGGCTATCTCTCCGCCAGCAAGGAGTGGGCAAAGGCCAGCGGCGATCCGGAAAAGTGGCGCGACTTCTGGCAAGGCCCGACCAAGGCCTATTACTTCTTGGCCAAAGATAACATCCTCTTCCACACGATCATCTGGCCAACCATGCTGATGGGCTATGGCGGACTCAATTTGCCCTATGACGTGCCGGCCAATGAGTATCTGACTTTTGAGGGAAGACAATTCTCTACCAGCCGCAGGTGGGGAGTGTGGCTACCCGATTTTCTGGACAGATATGAGGCAGAACCCTTGCGCTACCTTCTGTCCATAAATATGCCGGAGACCAACGACTCCGATTTCTCCTGGCGGGAGTTCTATCGCCGCAACAACGATGAACTTGTAGCGACCTATGGGAATCTAGTCCACCGTGTTCTCACCTTCGCCTATCGCAACTTTGATGGCCGCATCCCGCATCACGGCGAGTTCGATGATCGGAGCCTTGCTTTGTTAGATAAAGCGCAAGCCACTCTCGATTATGTCGATAAATCACTTCATGATTGCCACTTCCGGGCGGCCATCAGGGAGGCCATGGCACTAGCGCAGGAGACAAATCGTTATCTCGACGAAAAAGCTCCATGGAAGTCCATCAAGCAGGATCGGGAGGCCGCCGCATTAGCAATGTACACTGCCCTTGCCTCTATCGACTGCCTAAAGACAGTGCTCTATCCTTTCCTGCCCTTTAGTTCGCAAAAGCTGCACGCTCTCCTTGGATACGAGGGCGATATAGAGGCAGCGGGCTGGACTTTTTCTACCCCTCCTGTAGGCCAGAAGCTTCGGCCTCCAGAGGCGCTTTTTGCCAAATTAGATGAAAAGATAATAGAAGAAGAGGACCATAGATTGGCGACAATACCCTAGACTGAACACCCATAAGAAAGGAGATTGTGAGAACTGCTTCTATCTACCAACCCATTGAGGCGGAGATACTCCAAGTGGAGGAAAGCCTCAAGGCAGTCTATAAACTCGATTTCCCTCCCCTGGCAAGAATTGTCGAGCACGTTTTGAAGCAAAAGGGCAAACGGATACGACCGGCCCTAGCCTTGCTAACAGCTAAGTTATATAAATACGATTCGGATTCGCTCATCCCCATGGCCACAGGGGTAGAGCTTCTCCACACTGCCACCTTGGTCCACGATGATACCATAGACGACTCCTTTGTTCGTCGCGGTATACCTACCGTAAATAGCCTTTGGAACGGGAGCACGGCAGTCCTGGTAGGAGACTATCTCTTCGCCAAGGCAGCGGAACTTGTCTCCACCACCGGTAACGTGAGGGTCATACGACTCTTCGCCCAAGCGCTGATGACCATTTGTAATGGCGAGCTATCCCAGAGCTTCAATACTTATAATTGGCGGCAAACTCGCCAGCACTACTACGCCAGGATTGGCAGCAAGACCGCCGCTCTCTTCTCGCTGGCAACAGAATCAGGGGCAGTTCTGAGTGGAGCGCCGGAGCCAGCGGTTCAAGCGGCGAAGAGTTACGGCAATAACCTCGGAATGGCTTTCCAAATCGTCGATGACGTTCTAGACTTCACCGGTGAAGAGGAGGAGCTTGGTAAACCAGTGGGCAATGACCTCCTTCATGGGGTACTTACCCTGCCTACCATCCTCTTCATAGAAAAACACCCAGAAGATAACACGCTAGAGAGCATCTTTGGGGATAAAGACAAGCGACAAAATCTGACACGAGCCATTGAACTCATATGCGATTCGCCCGCCATCGAAGATTCATATAAGATAGCGGATGAATTTTGTGCTTTAGCTCGTCAAACCTTAGAGGACTTGCCCCCTAATGAAAGTTGTCGTTCTCTAGTTGATCTGACCCATTACGTAGTAGAGCGAAAAAAGTAACCAAGAATCCCGACAAAATCTGGACACCTTCTGACACAAATGTAATCCCTCATAATATATCATCCACAATGCTTCTAACATATTTCGCAATTGCCGGCGATGCGGTCAGGCCAGGCGATTCTATCCCAATTAGATTGATGAATCCAGGCAAGTCCCTGTCATCCTCATGCTTGATAACAAAATCCCGAAAGCCTTCTCCTGGACCTTGAAGTTTTGGTCTAATACCGGCGAATTCCGGCTCTAGGTCATCGTATTCTAGGGAAGGAAGAGCCACTTTCGCAGAGTCGTAGAACTGCTGTTTATGCTTTTCATCAACCTTATAGTCTATCTCATCCACGTAGTATGCATTTGGACCTAGCCTTGCTCGACCCTGTAAATCCAGTGTAATGTGAATTCCTAGGCCGCTTTCATCTGGCTTCGGCACCGGGTAAACCAGCATTTTAGTTAGGCGTTTTTTAACGCTGAAATATTCGCCCTTAGAATAATGTAGCTTGTACCCCGCTTCGGCTAAGTTAATTCCTACAAGGTTGGCTATACGGTCGGAGTTCAGGCCGGCAGAGTTTATCAAAACTGATGTTAGGAAAGAGGACTTACCTGCCGAATCTTCCACAGTAACTTTATATTTATTGGCGAACTTCTCAATCCCTACGACCTTTGCCTGGTAAACTATCTGGGCGCCGCCTTGTTTCGCCTTTCCAATGAAATATCTCATCAACCCATAAGAATCTAAAATACCCGTCGTCGGAGAGTAGATGGCAGCCAAAGCGTTTACACTCGGCTCTAATCGTTTGATTTCTAGTCGAGTGCAAGGCTCCAGACTCGCGCCGTTCTGTTTGCCATTCTCTAGGAGTCTTTCCAGCTCTCCTATCTCTTCATCATTGGTTGCTATGATGAGTTTGCCCAGCTTCCGGTGCGCTATCCCGTATTTTTTGCAGAGGTCATAAAGTAGTTTATTCCCTTCCACGCATAGCTGGGCCGTTAACGAACCGGGGGGGTAGTAGATGCCAGCATGGATGACTTCGCTATTGCGGCTACTCGTTTCTTGGCCGAAGGTCTCGTTCTTTTCCAGCACGTACACTTCCCCATCTTCAGCCAGTTCCGCCGCTATCGCTAGTCCTACTACACCAGCTCCTATTATTGTTGTCTTTGCTTCCTCCATCATCTCTACCTATGCTCCGGCCTTTCCCCGATTAGATCGGGATTGGCGTAGCAGGTCCAAGAACTCCACCGATTTCACGTCTCGCTCCAATAGATAGCGGAGGTAATATCGCATCAGGTGTTCTAGCTCCAGCGATAGCTCACGATCCAAACGCACCCGGCTCGCTGAAGCAAAGTCGCTGTCCTGGAAGAAGCGCATTACCTTTAGGGCATTAACGGAAATAGATCGGCCAAAGGGATCGGGATGACCACAGGAAGGACAAAGTACCCCCCCAACGTCGGCACTGAAGAAATTGGTGACAGGCTCGAGAGGGCCTGTACAGCTTGCACACCACAAGAGCTGGGGACGGTAGCCCAAGTAGTTGATAAGGTGAATCTCAAAATAGCGAAGGGTCAACCCCTCATCGGCGCTCTCCAACCAATGCAACGCATCGATGAACAATCTGTATAGAGGATAGTTCTCATCCTGCTCTTCAGTAAAGCTATCCACCAATTCAGCCATATATAGAGCGCAGCTAGTCTTCCAGAGATCGCTGCGAAGAGGTAAGAAGCTATCGATGGTCTGGCTTTGGGTCACGATATCCAGATTCCGTCCCTGGGCTAGCAGCATAGCACTGCGGGTGAGGAGCTCCACATGCCCCCCCAGCCTGCTCTTGGGCTTGCGCACCCCCTTAGCTGCTACCCGCAACTTGCCATAATTAGGTGTATAAAGGGTAAGGATCCTGTCCGCCTCACCCAGGTTAATGTGTTTAAGAACAATGGCTTCTGTTTTGTAAACCCTAGGACGAGTCATTTTCCTTTAACAATCTAACACTTTCCCAAAGTGATTCGACTTACAGCTTAACGAGATATCTCTCGAAGTCCTGTACCCGAGGTGGCTTTTTCCCCACGCCTGGTTGGATGATATGCCCTTCTTCTCTTAAACGCGCCGCTTGTGCTTCCACACCGCCGGGGAATTTTTCGTTTAAGCTGCCATTCGCCTTTATCACCCGCCAGTATGGTGTTACAGATTCCCTCCCCTCCACTAAATCTTCTTCGGCAGCCTCAGCCGCGATGCGTAAGAAAATCCCCGTGGTCAGCGGACAAGTATAGTCGGCATCGCAATCCTTTGCCAACTGTGCTCTGATCTGATCCGCGGTCGCAAGTTTTCCCTCTGGGATCTTGCGCATGAGCGCATCAACATCAAGGGGTTTGGGGATAAGCATTCGGCCCTTGGGGGTATCCTCCACTTTGGGCTCTTGAACTGTTTCTAACTTCTCCCGCGCTGTCTTGCGCTTCTTTGCCATAAACCCTCCTTTTGATCCCAACGCATGTCTGTCAGCCTTCCGCTTATTTGCCAAGCGATGTGGGCGTCTGTGTGGCCTGCAAGATGCAGGCCACACAGACCGTCTATGAGCCGGACACCCGCCCTATAACTATCCCTGCACCATCAGTTTGGCGAACTGAAGCCCCTCTTCTGCCGTGATGGCTGGTATAACCGTAATGTCGAAAACGTCGTCCCATTGAGCGATCGTAGCCATGATCGGAACGACGCTGTCCCCTTCAGCGACGATGATGACGGCAGGATCACTCGTCTGCAGCCAGTACTCAGCAACCACTCGCATTCCGTCGGGGTACTGCCATTGCAGCCGGCGGGCAGTCGCTTCCCTCTGGGTTCCTGGCCTCGATTTGGCCAATGCCACAAATAACATTGCTTTCTCTCCCTTCTTGCGAATGTCTAGCTTTAATTTGGATTGAGACGCCTTTAGAAGCTGCCCTAACCTCGATATTATGGCCTATTCATCACCCCCTTTCAGCGAAACTCAATCCTTTTGCTCGATCATTTCATGGCTGAAAAAGCTCCTCCGGCTCAAATCTAACCTCTTTTACCTCTGGAAACTGCATGGCCGTTTTCTGGATTTGCGCCCACAACAACCGAACCCGGCAAGAGCCGCCGCCAGTTTTATTAGCGGGATCGGCAAACTGTAATGTTAGCACACCGTCTTTCAAGGTAGCACCCAATAATTCAAAACCTGAAAGTGGAAACTCAGTATAGAAGCCCGACGCCTTTTCCTGCTCCGTCAATTGTCCCTTGATGAGTAACTTGACTGTATCCTGAATTGGCGTTTGTGTGATCGGGATTTCTCTTTCCACAGGCAACACGGCGTCGAGGCTACAAGGATCGCCTATTTCTTCGGCCTTTGTTTTGTTGTAGTAGTACAGCTTAACCGCAATCTTTCCAGAAGTCGTTTCCAGCTTCTCGATCTTGGTTATCTCAACTATCGTTCCCCACATATGGAAGCTAGCAACATCTTTACGTATTTTCGCTTCAAAACGAATGCGTAACCCGTCTTCCCTAAATTGTTGGCCCAAGTTCATCGGGTCGTATCTCTTGCCATCGTCACCAACTATGCCATAAAATCCACCCTCTAAACCGACGAACTCGATAGTACCTATTCCAGTCACGATGTCCGCTTCATCCTTGCCGTCTTCTATGCCACCACTAGTGGTGCGACAGCCTATTAACAGCATTAACCCCGCTGCCAGTACAAGAATTGTTATCGGGCCTGGAAATCTTCTCATGCACACGATGTCCTCGATTCTTGCTGCTTATTATCTGAGTCCCACTAGCGTACAATGCTCTAGCTTGGCGCTACCGCCTCTCCAATCCGTGCAAAGCCGCGGTTGTGGAATAGGGTGAACACGTCCCGCGGCATAAGCTCACGGCTCACGGCCTGGAGGGTTTCCGGGGACATCTCGCCCCTTTCTATCAACTGGCGACCGGCCTCTCTTGCCGCCTCGAAGATGTCGTCCATGGGTAGTCCCATATTCATCATCGCTCGCAAGCCGCCGGCGTGGGGCCGCAGTAAGGCGCCCGCGAATTCCTTAGCCCAGTTCCGGCAAATCGCCTTCATATGAACAATCAACGGATCGAAGTTATCCATCTCCCACAAGCCGCAAGTGGAGACAAGCACAACCTTACCACCAGTTTTGTATCCAATGCGCCGCGGATGGCGGGTATGCCCATCGCGTATCTCAAAAGATGGCTGCGCCAATGGAACCATACGATCCATGAGGTTCTTCATTGGCCCGCTGACCCCATCTACATAGACCGGGGTAGCCAGCACCCGTATGTCCGCCTCCATGAGCTTAGGGAGAAGCATGTTCATGTCGTCTTTTTGGTAACATCTACCGGGGTTCTTGGTCCAGCAGTTGAACTCCCCCCGGCAAGGGTTGATCTTGAGTTTCCTTACGCAGAACAGCTCCACCTCGGCTCCCGCCTCTCTCATGCCATCGAGGAAGGGATCCAAGATCAGAGCGGTATTGCCCTTACCCATCTTGGGGCTGCTGTTGAATGCTAGGACTTTCATGCTCACCTTTGTCTCCTATTCCTTCCTCAATCCTCTTTCCCACTCGTAGCGAATGGTTATGGACTGCGCCCACCAGGGATCGACGCCGTGCTCCGCAGCCAGATACCTTGCGCTTAGGGTGTGGCCCTTTTCTTTGGCATCCCACCCGTCCAGTATGGCGAACCACTCCTCCCAACCCTTGCCCGTCTTCGCTCGTACCGCCTGGTCGCTGATCCGGCGGGTTCCCGCCTTTTTCTCCGCCATCTTATTATACCTCCACCAACCGTTTCAGCTTGCCCAACCTCTTGCCGATATCGTACTTTTCGCGGCAGCGGGCGAGCACTCCCAGAATCTTGCCGATATTACCAAAGGGCAACTCCAGTTCCTCAGCAAAGGTAAACCGGCTACCCCGGGGCGTGGACGCCAATATCCACGTTAGTTCATAGCCATTCTCAGCGTTTGTCGTAACATTGCTGAAGGCAAACCTCTCATTCTCTACCCATTCATTGATGACGAAACTCAATTTTATAGGCGAGCCACGGGCCTTTTCCTCCCAACAGAAACGCACACCGACACCTGTATGCTGTTGACTCGTGTATTCGAAGTTCTGTAAAGTGATAAACCAAGCCAGAATCTTCTCAGGCTCCACCAAGTAGGGCCAGATCTTCTCCGGTGGGACGGCAATTTCGATGGACTTCCGTACTCTCATTGCGACATCTTTTATGCCCATATCCTTTATGATTAGGGCAAATAGAGCCAGGATTTACTCCTTATCCTTCCGCCAAGCTCTTCAGCTTGGCCAACATTTCGCCCACATGGGCTTCCGAATTCCGTTGGCCTATTAGCCCTAGGAGCTTACCGATAATCCCAAACGGCATTTCGACTTGCTCCCTAAAGGTAAACCGGCTACCCGGCGGCAAGGACTCCACCGTCCAGCTCTGGTCATAGCTCTTAACGAAGGTGCCCGAGGTCATATGGAAAGCGAGCCTCTCGTTATCCGCCCAGTCCGTGACCGCGAAATTGAGCTTCATAAGGGGGCCACCGGCCTTCTCCTCGACGTATAAGGGTGTGCCCACACCGCTACGCTGTTTGCCAGTGTACTCAAACTTCTGAAAGGTGATACACCACTGCAAAATCTTCTCCGGCTCGACCAGGAAAGGCCAGATTTTCTCCGGCGATGCTACAATTTCAATGGAGCGCTGCACTCTCATTGTGGGCTTCCTCCTCTCATATTGTTGGCTCGATCATAGCACCTAACATCTCCCTGGATGAATCGCGGTTTCCTCTGAATGCAGTGACACCGAATTTGGCCCGAGGCCAAAAGCCCCTCCACCGCTTACCCCATTGTTGTGCGAAGTCAGCCGTCTGTCTTGCTTTGGACTTTAGGCTTCCATCCTATCTTTCAGGTTAGCCAGGACCAACTCGATCTCGCGTTCGTTCATCTTGACGATGATGGCCTCGGCCAGCTTGCCTAGCAGCGGGATGGGCACGGTATATTCGATCTCCCAGATCAGCTTTGTTCCACCCGCCTCGGGCTGGAATGTGAATGTTTGCGTGGCCTGGACACCGCCCTTGGTCTTATTGACGACGCGCTGGTTGGCGGCATACTCGGTATCTTCACTGGTGCCTTCTAGGCGCAGGCCGGCCATCTTGTACACATACCGGAAGCTAGTGCCCCCATTGGGCAAGCGCTGTACGTCCCTGACCTCCGCCAGGCTGGGCCAGACCTCCGCCAGGGTGGTTGGATCGGTCGTGAACGCGAAGACTTTCTCCACCGGGGCCTTGATAGTGGCGGTTTTCGCTAACTTTGCCATTTTCTTCCCCTTTCTTGTTAGGCTGAATAGGCTGACTTCGCACAACAGCTATATGAACGAACTCCCACTTCGCTCTACGCCCCTGGCCTTTGTGCAGCGCGGCAAGAGAACACTGTGGAGAAGCCTAAACGTTTCCACAGTATTGTGCGTTCGCGCCCTTTCTAGACAGGCCTCGTACGGTATGGCCGTAAGCGCCCTGCCAAATTGCCTGGTATGCCAGATTGTGCCGCGACCATTTCGAGCAGGTCGCTCAAGCGGTCAATGCTGCGGTGCACATAATCAAATTGCTCGCGCGTTGGCTCTTGACCCTCCGGCAGATTGAGGGAAGAGGATATGCGGCCTAGTGTCATAAAGAGTTCCTCAAACATCCTAGGTTGCAGTCTAGGAGTCCGCTGCTGCGAAACCATATCTCCAACCATTGACCGGAGATCTTGAAGCATAGAAAGGATCTCAGCGTTGCTCTTTTCCAGCGGGTTCTCGCTTTGACGGAGTGATTTGAGATCAATTGCCATAGAGATGGGACTGTCAATCTTGGTTGGATCCAGTTCGAGGGAGCGGATCTGCTTAACCAGCTCACCTTTGCACTCCGCAACACTGTCTAAATCTCGATGGTCAACATGAATCGTTCGGGTTGGGGCGACATCAAAAGGTATGGTTTCTCCAGAGCGGATCATTTGGATTACCGGCCTTCTAATGGCGTGCCTGACAGCAAGCTCATAGAATACATTGGGATTTTTGTCAGTGAGATCGGCGATGACAAGATCGTCGTCTATCAAATGCTGAATAACTTGGGCTGTAATAATCCCAGGCTCAGATATTTCATCAGCACGTATAGCGTCATATCCACACTCACTAGCTGCTGGTTTGATTATGTGGGCCAGTACTTGATCTGAGCGTCGCCTCATCTCAGTTTCATCTTCACCGATCGGCGCTATAACAAAACATGTTTTCCTGTGCTTTTCAGCCATCAGAGTCCCCCCATTTCAACAGGATTCAAAATCAGCAAACATACGCTAGACAGGATCCTTACACCTCCCGCCTGCCCTCCAGCGCTCGGCTCAAGGTAACCTCGTCGGCATACTCCAGGTCGCCGCCCACGGGCAGGCCCCGCGCCAGGCGGGTAACCCTAATCCCCAGCGGCGAAATCAGGCGCTGAAGGTACATGGCCGTAGCCTCCCCCTCCAGATTGGGGTTGGTTGCTAGAATTACCTCTTTCACGGAGCCGTCTTGCAATCTGGCTAGCAGCTCCGCAATCTTCAAGTCGTCGGGGCCGATGCCGTCCATAGGTGAGATAACGCCGTGGAGCACATGATACAAGCCGCTGTATTGGCGCGTGCGCTCCAGGGCCAGGATGTCCAGCGGCTCCTCCACCACGCAGATCATGCTGCGGTCGCGGACATCGGTGCGGCAGATGACGCAGGGGTTGGATTCGGTGATATTATGGCAGATGGAGCAGAAGGTGATCCTTTCTTTTACGCCCACGATAGCCTCGGCCAGTGCCCGGGCTTGCTCGGCGGGCATACGCAAAAGGAAATAGGTCAGGCGCTGGGCGCTCTTAGGCCCGATGCCTGGCAGTTTATTGAACTCCTCGATGAGGCGTGCCACCGGTTCAGCTAGGGGTAGGTATCCATTGCTCAACTCAAGCTCTCCTGTGTCTGATTATAGGAGGTTTGCAACTTTCATTTATTGTCATTCTGAGGCCAAAGGCCGAAGAATCCGTCCCTTGAGACTCTTCGTTTCGCTCAGAGTGACAGTTTTTTCTCACTATCACATTAGTCCCGGTATATTCAGGCCGCCCGTCAGGGGGCTGAGGTGTTTTGCTACTAGCTCTTGAGATTTTTGAAGGGCCTCGTTCACCGCCGCCATCACCAGGTCTTCCAGTATCCCCACATCCTCGGGGTCCACGGCCTCGGGCGAGATCTTGACTGACTGAACCTCCTGTTTGCCGTTCATGACCACAGTTACTGCGCCACCTCCAGCGCTAGCCTCGACGGTAAGCTGGGCCAGCTCCTCTTGAGCCTTGAGCAGTTGGTCTTGCAGCTTTCTCGCCTGCCTCAACATATCCCTATTCATTATTTCCTCCCGATCCATTATCGATGATCTTGGCTCCCATTCTGAGAGCCTCTTGCACCAAGTGGCTTTGCTGGTTGAGCCTATTCTCTCGCGCCTTGAGGTCGCAGCGCAATTGGTAAGGCGTCCCGAAGTATTCGCTAAGCTTTCTCTCAATCATCCGACGGTACTTAGGGTCCTCTATCTTCTCCTTGTGGAAAGGATAATACACCCTAAGCACCAATGTATTTCCCTCAATGGCCTCCGGCTCGCAGGCGCTCCTCAATAGCGCATCCAGGTTGCCGCTCGATCCCATCCCCCGTAGACTGCTTACGAACTCCCTCCAATTCTGGCGAATATGGTCGATATCACCGGGATGTGATTTTGCCGGATGTTCGGCTCTCTCCTGCGATACCACTGGTTTATCCGGTTTGGCAACTGGGACCGGCGCAGGCGGAATCCTTACCTTGACCTCCTCCCTTACTACCTTCGCGGGGATGGTCTCTCTCTCCGGCTTGCCCGATAGCGCGAATTCCACTAATGCTAGCTCCAGAGGCAGGGATGATTGGACGTCGGCGCGGTAATCAACTTGGCTGAAGAGCTTGATGGCCTTCAGGACGTCGTCCATAGAGGAGCTGGCAGCAAGCGCCTTCATCTCCGCCAGTTCCTCCGCCCCGAAGTCCGCTGCTGTCCTAGCACCAGCTTTGAGAAGGAGCGCCTCTCTTAAATATTCCACCAGCTCCCGCGTGAACTGGCGCAGGTCTAGCCCGTCGGCGACCGCGCTATTTATGGTCATGAGGCCAGACCCGATTACATCGGGGTCCTTCGCCAAGATTTGTTGCGCTAGCTGGCGAATGCGCTCATCGCTGGTTATACCTAACATAGCTTGTACCCGCGTCAGGTCGATTTCTGAACCGTAGTAAACGATGAGTTGCTCCAGCAAGTTCTCGGCATCGCGGAGGCTGCCGGTAGCACTTCTAGCGATGAGTTGCAGCGCCTCCGACTCAATACAAACGCCTTCATTTTCACAAATGCGTTCCAGTTTCTTTACCAGAGCTGCGCTGGGAAGACGGCGGAAGTCAAAACGCTGACATCGAGAAAGGATGGTCAAGGGTATATCATGGGGTTCAGTGGTGGCCAAGACGAATATGGCGTGCGGTGGAGGCTCCTCTAGGGTCTTGAGCAAAGCGTTGAAGGCGTATTCGGTGAGCATATGCACTTCGTCTATTATGTAAACCTTGTACCTGGCCACATTGGGGGCGAAATTCACCTTCTCACGCAGGTCACGGATCTCGTCGATGCCGCGATTGCTGGCAGCGTCGATCTCCACCAGATCCAGGGCATGGCCCTCGGAGATGGCCTTGCACATGGCACAGCTATTGCACGGCTCCCCCCGGCCGTTGTTCAGGCAATTTACCGCCTTAGCCAGGGCGCGGGCAGTGCTGGTCTTACCGGTACCTCGAGGGCCGCAGAAAAGATAAGCATGTGCCACCCGACCAGTGGCTAAAGCGTTGAGCAAGGTTTGCGTAACGTGCTCTTGACCTACTACCTCAGCTAGGGTCTGGGGACGCCACTTACGATAAAGTACTTGTGAACTCATACATACCCTTCCCTCTTAAACCGCACGGGTTTGTAGCTCAACTCCGGCAATGCTTCCAATAAGGCATCAATGCGGGCCAACATCCTCTCTTTATCCTCCGGAAGTTTGCCCTCCAGCTCCAGATAATTGCTAACGTGATCCCCAACGTACTGGGATGTTACCTCCAACCTTTCTATTAGCCGCCTCTCTTCCCGCAGCATCTCCTCTGCCGACAAGGGCTGGAACTCGCCCTGTTGTACGCTTTCGTATAGCGGCGTGTTTCTCCCCACATTCAAAGTCCGTATCCTGATAAAGTCGGGGTTTATGGCGTTCAAGACGCGGGCCGTCTCCTCGGCTTGCTGTTCTGTTCTCGCTTTGCCCCCTAAGCCCAGCAGCACGTACTCCGACAGCGAGATGCCCGCCTCCACGATCTTCCTGCCCCCTTCGATCATCTCGGCGGCGGTGGCCCCCTTTTGGACAAAGGCCAGTACCTCGTCATCGCCCGATTCCAAGCCGACGTGTATGCGGGTGAGGCCGGCCTCTTTGAGCCTTTTCAGATCCGCCACGCTTTTGCGCACTGCCGTCTTGGCCCGGCCATAGCTAGTTACCCTTTCCAACGTGGGGAACATTATGTAAAGGAACTCGACTATTTGGGCCAGTTGGTCCGTCTTCATCTCAATGCTATTGGAGTCGCCTATGAACGCCCTCTTCACGCCGTCGTTTTCCAGCCAGGGGATGCCGTTGTATCTCGCCAAATCCCCTATTCTATTGCCATAGCCTGCTCGCCAAGCCCATTCGACTATGGCCTGGGTCTGCTCGGCCAGGAACAGGATGTCTCGCTTCACCTCATCCACCGACCTAATGCCAAAGTGGCAGCCCTTATACATGCCACAGAAGGTGCATTTATTCCAGGGGCAGTTCTGCGTCGCCCTGATGAGCATGCTGTAGGCTTCGCTAGGTGGCCGAAAGAGGGGCAATTCAAAGGGCACTTCTGTTCTCTCCGGGTGTCTTTACGCTCTCTGGTATGGCGATATTATATCACAACGCAAGTACCTATCGTACCTGCTCTTGACACCTTCTAAGCCCTGTGATAGCATTTAAGCTGCGGGCGGTTAGCTCAGTTGGTTAGAGCGCGGCGTTGACATCGCCGAGGTCACTGGTTCAAATCCAGTATCGCCCACCATACTATCAAATAGCTTCAAAAATGGTTCGTGTTATTTCTCCTGTCCCAAAAATCCTTTTCTGTTTGAGCCTGATGTTAGTTCAAATCCACTATGGTCTATTTTTTCGTTTCACAATTAGAGGTTAACCTATGGAGATAAAAGGAACAATCACTCATTTTAATACTTCACAAAATAGCGTTTTGTGTCTTCTCGAGTGTTAATATTACTGGTACTCAATTAATAACCAAGTAAGTATCTAACCTTTCTAGCGCCATCTAGACTTCAGGAAGAATAAACCGTTATGATTTTTCTTAGAATCACCATGTTACTTTTAAGGAGACAACAGCGATGTATGAAAATATTCGATGCGATAAAATGGAGTACAAACTCTTCGACGTTGTGTGGTCATCTCAGAATCCGTATTTTCATAACAATGTATTTAGTAATATTCAGTTATTGACATATTAGCACATTTGTTCTATTATGTATTACCTTTATACTGAAAGGTCATCCGAATATCAACCTTATATCAACCAGGAGGAACGATATGGAACTGGTCAAACCATACGCTCTGCAAACTGGAGACAGGATTGGAATAGTCGCTCCATCGATGCACATTGTTGATGAGCAAGCGGTCGAAAATGGTATTGCCACTTTGCAGGAACTTGGGTTCGGAGTGGAACTCGGGCCGACAGTCAGGGCAAAGTATCGAAACAGTACCGCCGTTCCTGAAGACAGGGCCAGAGAAATTATGAATTTTTTCATAGACCCTGAAACGAAAGCTATTATATGTCTCATCGGCGGTGATGCCGCATCTCAAATCTTAAAGCTACTCGATTACAAAACGATAAGAAATAATCCAAAAATTTTTAGTGGTATGAGTGATATTGGCCACTTGAACCTTGCTTTTCTAGCCAAAGCAGGGATAGTATCTATTTACGGACCTGATTTAACCTTTGGCTTTGGTGCTGATAAAAATGAACCGGCCACCAAGTACAACCTCAACTTGTTTATGAAATGCTGTACCCTCAAGGAACCGTTGGGGAAAATACCAGCATGTACTCAATGGGAATGCTGGCGGCCCGGAAAGGCCATAGGGCGCTTAGTGGGTGGGTATCTTGGAGCAATTACACATTTATATCTTACGAGTTACTGGCCGGCGTTCGGGGAAACAATCCTGTTCTGGGAAACTCTGGAAACGCAACCGCACGAAATTGAAAGACAATTCACCATCGCAGAGGCTGAAGGATTCTTCAATAATGTGACCGGAATGGTAGTTGGGAAATTGGTCAACTGTGAAGAGATGGACTATAAAGGACTGTTACCCGATATCAGAGAAATAATCCTTGAAATCACTGAAGAATACGGTTTCCCGATTATCGCCAATACCGATTTTGGCCACGACATCACAAGTATGCCCATGCCGGAAGGCATTCTAGCTCAGATGGACGCAGAAGCATTATCAATCGAATTGATTGAGCCAATAGTAAAATAGTAAGGAATTGTTTGATAATGGCTAATTGGAAAGACAAGCTGAATGGAGACTCGGTTCCGTGGCTGCTGGAGAATGATGAGATCTAGCCAGCCATTCGCTATTGAAGGAGGTATCACATGCCATACGCCAATAACACCGGAGTGAAAATCTACTACGAGGTGGAGGGGAAGGGGCCGCCGCTGGTGCTTGCCTACGGACTTACCGGAGGTCTTAACTGCTGGCGAGCGATGGGGATTGTAGAACTGCTGAGAAATGACTTTCAATTGATATTGTTTGATGCCAGGGGACACGGGCGGAGTGACAAGCCTCATGAGGTATCTGCCTACGGGCTCAAGATGATAAACGACGTAGTGGCTTTGCTGGACCTTATTGGAATAGATCAGGCTCATTATTTCGGTTACTCTATGGGCGCAAGATTAGGTTTTTGGCTCGCTGTTCGCCATACCACACGATTCCGCAGCTTCATTCTAGGCGGCTCCAGTCCCTATCGTAGCGAAGCTCAAATCAAGCGCGAAGATGAACTTGTGGAGGGAATGAAAAGACTCCTAAACGACCCGGAGGGCGCTATAAGGGAGAATGAACAATTGATGGGACGCCCACTGACGGCTGAGGAGAGAGATGCATTGCTGGCTAACGACGCTCAAGCGCTTATCGCGTTGGTCACCGCTTTCGTTGCTATGCCGTTGCTGACTGACCATGAACTCTCTCTTATTTCTATACCTGTACTCGTCTTTTGCGGCGATGCTGACCCGAACCATACTGGGGCAAGGGAAAGTGTCAAGCATATGCCGAAGGCGAAGTTCGTGTCCCTACCTAGCCTTGATCACGTACAAGCCGACGTGTGCATTACTCGAAACGACCTGGTTCTATCGCACGTCAAGGAGTTCTTGGCTGAGGTGAGGGACAAATAGGTCTGCAGACCGCGATTCTTCTTGATGACTGATTACACGCAAAGCAGGTTGGAGGTAATTGGCCATGCCTAGCTGGAAAGACAAATTGAATGGAGACCCGATCCCGTGGCTGCTTGAATCAGATGAAACCCAGCCAGCAATCCGCTATTATACGTTGCGTGATATCCTCGGCCGGGACGAGAACGATAGTGAAGTCAAAGCCGCTAAAGCGGCTATCATGGTAAGCGGTCCGGTGCCGGTGATTCTGGCAGCCCAGCAGCCGGAGGGATATTGGGGAAAGCCGGGACCCACATACACCGGGACGATGCCGGCTCTCGTTTACATGGCGCAGCTCGGTGCGGACGGAGCTGACCCGCGTGTTCGCGCCGGCTGTGAGTATCTGCTCTCCCAATACATCGACAGCAATGGTGGTCTGTCGTACAATGACACGCAATGCAACGCGGGCAATATGGGGGCGGCTTTGATAGACTTCGGCTGGCTTGAAGACCAACGTTTGCAGACAGCAATGGAATGGCTGGCGCAGACTATTACCGGAGAAGGAGTGGCCGACGCTTCGGACCGCGACACGAGCAAAGGTTACTATAAGTCCAGGAACTCAGCTCCTTTATTCGTCTGTTCAGCCAACGTTAATCTGCCCTGCGCCTGGGGAGCAATCAAGGCGATGATTGCCTTGAGCAAAGTACCACCGGCACAGCGGACCAAAAATATGCAGGCGGCTATTAAACAAGGCGTGGGCTTTCTGCTGAGCCGTGATCCGGCGGTCGCCGATTACCCCTTTGGCAAGGGGAACAGGCCCAGCTCCAACTGGTTCAAGTTCCGATATTCCCTCGGCACCAGCGCCGATGTGCTTCAGAACCTGGAGGTCCTGGCAGCGCTGGGCCAAGCCCAAAATCCCCGGTTAGCCAACGCGTTAGATCTGGTCATTAGTAAGCAAAACCAACAAGGACGCTGGCTGCTGGAACATACCTACAAGGAGTTGGCGGACACACAAGAAAAGAAAGTCTTTTATTGGTACCAGAACTCCCTGAGACTTTATATAACCTACAAGGAGTGGGTGGACATACAACAAGAAAAGAAAGGGCACCCCAGCAAGTGGGTCACCCTGAGAGCTTTGCGGGTATTGAAAGCGGCTTATCCTGAGAAAGGATAATTTCCCTGCAGAATTGGGATATTCTCAACTTTGTTTCGATACTCTAGCCCACAATATCGCGTCTCAGCGTTTATTCGAGTAAAATAGTTTTTTGAATCTCGCTGTGGGAAAGTCGGATCCCAAAACCTTATTTTCTACGAGGAAGATTTTAATTTAATTAACAAAAGCCCACACTGTTACCTGGCTGTTTTCTGGTAATCAACGAGAAAATGCTGCAGTTCTTGGATCAGTCCTTTCCTCTCAAATGATATTGCATGGCACTGGCAGAAGTGGTAGAATATATCGTGATAAGCAAAGGCAGTGACTAGGACGAGTAGTTGAGGGGGAGGCTTAAGAGAGGAGGAGCCGCAGTCTGAAAGCTCCTTCGCCCGATCTCAGCGGAAACCACCTAGGAGCCTACTTCAGAAATCGGCCATATTGACCGAGACTAAGAAGCTACGCAGGTACGCGTTATCGGCCCAATGAGGAAGCAGCGTTTTTTCGGCGTTGCTCTGAATCAGGGTGGAACCCCGGGAGTATGACCTCTCGTCCCTAATAGACGAGAGGTTTTTGTTTGGAGTCGAAGGGAGGATAGGATCATGGCTTCAAATGATAGCGAAAAACTAGAGGTGATGCGGCATTCCGCTGCCCATGTCATGGCCGAGGCGGTGCTCTCGCTCTTTCCCGGCGCCAAGTTTGGTATCGGGCCGGCCATCGAGGACGGCTTCTACTATGACTTCGACCTGCCGCGCCCGCTCACCCTCGATGACTTGACTACCATCGAAGGCAAGATGCGTCAGAGCATCGCCGCCGATATGCCTTTCCGTCGTGAGGAGATGGACAAAGAGACGGCCCGCAAGCTCTTTGCCGACCAGCCCTATAAGCTGGAGCTAATCGACGATCTACCCGAGGCGACGGTGACCATCTATCGCCAGGGCGCTTTCCTTGACCTCTGCCGTGGACCCCATGTATCCTCTACGGGCGAGATCAAGGCTTTCAAGCTGCTCAACATCGCCGGTGCTTACTGGCGAGGCGACGAGCATCGTCCTATGTTACAACGAATTTACGGCACGGCCTTCGAGACCCAACAGGCCTTGGACGCTTACCTGGAAAGGCTGGCTGAGGCGGAAAGAAGGGATCACCGTAGGCTGGGGAAAGAGCTGGACCTGTTCAGCATCCACGATATTGAGGGTGCTGGCCTGGTGAACTTGCATCCCAAGGGAGGCTTGATACGCCGCACTATTGAGGACTTCTGGGTGGCAGAGCACTACAAGCGGGGCTATGAATTGGTCTACACTCCTCATATTGCCAAGGTCGATCTCTGGCGAAACAGCGGGCACTTAGAATTCTTTAAGGAGAACATGTACTCTCCCCTGGACATTGAGGGACAGCAGTATCTCATCAAGCCTATGAATTGCCCTTTCCATATGCTTATCTATAAGACCCGCATTCGTAGCTACCGCGAGCTCCCTTTGCGCTGGGCGGAGTTGGGCACCGTTTATCGCTATGAACGCTCTGGTGTACTGCACGGGCTTACTCGCGTGCGCGGCTTCACCCAGGACGATGCCCATATCTTCTGTCGTCCCGACCAACTGGAGGATGAAGCGTCGCAGGTAGTCGAGTTCGCCCAGTTCATGCTGGAAACCTTTGGCTTTAGGGAATATGAGGTTTATCTATCTACACGCCCTGACAATTACGTAGGCACCTTAGAGAAATGGAATGAGGCTACCCAGATTCTGGAGAGGGTCCTAAAGCGTCTTGGCCTGCATTACCAGGAAGATCCGGGAGGGGGGGTCTTTTACGGCCCGAAGATCGACATCAAGCTCAAGGATGCCTTGGGACGACTTTGGCAAGGTCCGACCACACAGGTGGATTTCAACCTACCGGAGCGTTTCGATATTGGCTACATCGGTGAGGATGGCAAGACACATCGCACCGTTCTGGTTCATCGCACCGTCTTGGGAAGTATGGAGCGCTTCATGGGCTGCCTCATCGAGCACTATGGGGGCGCTTTCCCGGTCTGGCTGTCACCGGTTCAAGTGGAAGTCATACCCATTGCTGACCGCCACTTAGACTACGCTCGTAAGATCGAAACTCGACTGCGGGCCGAGGCTATCCGTGCTGAGACAGACACCCGTTCGGAGAGGATGAACCTCAAGATCCGAGAGGCTCAGATGCAGAAAATCCCCTATATGCTGGTCGTGGGCGATGCTGAGATGGCTAATGCTACCGTCTCGGTTCGATTGCGCAGCGGCGAAGACCTGGGGCCGAAGTCCCTTGAGGAATTCGAGGCCATGGTCAAAGCTGCCATCGATGCCAAGACCTAATCTGAGTCAAATAGGAGGGCGGTTTTCGCCCTCCTATTTGACTTTGTATATCTTCACCTCGCGGTTCTGGTAAACCACATCAAGCTCGTTTCCTACCATGTCATCGAATTTAGCTAGCCCGGCCGCTGGATAATACAGCCGTTCGAGTTGGCCAACGTATATGTACTGGACATCATATTTATGGAGCAGTTCCAGGGTTCCGCCCCAGGTAATAGATCTATAGATGGCCTCAACATCGTTCACCCGTTCATCTACCATCCACTTATAGCCCCAACGCTGTTGTGCCTGGTGCCAATCCCAGCCAATGACCGTGGGCAGACCGGTGTAGATGGAAACCCGTGAGCCCCAGCGATACAGCGGCGTGTGTCCCTCTAGGATGACTGGCGAACCCTTGATATTATCTTGAAGCCATAAGATCGCTTCATAATCCCAAACAAGCTCGATATCCCCTTTTTCATCATGATAAATCGCCGTCTTCATGTAGGCCATACCATCGTTGGTCAAAGGCGAGAGATTGAAGCGGTCCTTAACCCGAACTGGGGTTGCCGCTACCGGGTAAATCAGACTGCTCAGAAAGAGAAAGGCAAGGACAAAAAGCCAAAGCCACCTCAAACCGACTGTCCAGAATCTGCCACCTTTTTTCAATATCCAGTCTCTTGAGAGCTGCCATAGACAGTAGGCTGAAGCCAGACCAAAGAGCACCCAAGCCTGCAAATAGAACTTGAAAACCGTGTTCATACGGTTAATGTCGCCTTTGATGGTGATCAACTCCACGCCTATCCCCAAAGACACGCCTAGCCCGATGAGCGCCAACGCAAAGAGGTTGACAGGCATAGTCGCCCTGCGAGCGTAGGCTTCCCACACCAAAAGGAGGAAAACGGCGAGCAGGATAGCCGAAAGAAAAGCAACTGTGGCTGGTTGGGATAGAAATAGGACTAAGAGGATCAGTACCACAGCCCCGATAAAGCACAACGCTAAGGCGCATTCAGCAAATAGATGGCTTACAAAGGACCACCCCAGGGATGCCAAGTAAGGCAACTGCCGCCAATATTGCCCGAGCCACCCTAAGAGGTGAACGAAGCGTATCTTCGCCAAGCCCTGGAGAAGTTCCCAGCCAAGGAAGCTCAAAAGGATAAACATAAAGAAGCCATGTATTCCAAGGTACTGATATAGAGGTGTTTTTTCGAGGCTGGGCCCTACCCCGCTATAGAAGAGCTCATAGCTTTGATGTAAGGGGAGATATAGAAGCATACTCAGGCCATACACCACGCCCACCTTGAGGATAGCCCAGCCAAATAACGCTGGCTCGATTCGGCGTCGTTGGCAGTATTCAGCGATCATAATTGCCGCACCGGAGAGAGCGAAATAGGTGGGGAAATCCCAACTGTTGATCCAGCGGAGAGCCCCTAAAGATAAAGATAAGACTACGAGCTGTGCCATGTTATGTAAAGATAGGTTCTCGCGCCAGGAGGATAAAGGGGGTGTGGGCGCGCTGTCTTTATATCTACGATTGTTATTAAACGCAAGGCTTAATGCCAACGCCAGCACCATGATGGTGAAGGGGAGAGCGATGAGATGGGCGTGAAGGTCAGCAAAGAGGAACGTGAAATAAGGAAACTCAGTGATGCTGATAGTGGGTGGCATCATGCGGCTGCTACGCCAGTAATCGAAAGACGAGAGAAAGTTCCCCCATGATACAAAGTGCCGCACCTGACCTATCAATTGCACCAAGCCATCCAGATTGCCCAACACCGCAACGAACAAGCCTCCGGCCAGGCCTGCCAAAAGCGAGGAAGATAAGATCGTCTCCCTCTTTTGAGTCGAAACTCCTGCTCTTCTTCTCTCGGCCAGGTTATAGACCACCGAAAAGGCATTGGTCACTGTGAGGGCAAAGAGAAGGGGCACGGCGAGATTGTAGGCCACCGCCGGCACGATGCCCGTGAGTTTGATCAGGGTAGCAACGATGAACTGGCCGTAGTAGTAGTAGTTGAGGTAGCCACCGCTGAACCAGGGATCATAGGGAGGCAGGTAGGTAGTTTTGATGACGGCATTGAGGTAGGCGAAATCCATGGGCTTCTCCCCGCCGCGCCAGGGGTGCCAGAGGTCGGGATTCCAAAGGCGGATAGCATAGAAAGAGAAAAAGGCCAACAGGAATAACGCCTCGCCAACTAAGATCAGTCGCCACTTTTCCCGTAGGAAAGCCCACATCTCTTTAGCGTATCTAAGAAGGAGACACAGGGAGACCAAAGATAGCACCACCCAGGCAAGGATAATTGTACCCCAGGAAAAGGTGCGGATATGGAGGCTGGCTATCAGCCAGCAAAGATAAGCCACCAGCAGGATCCCCAACGTCTTGGCTAGCAGATAGCCGCGATCAGACAACGAGCGAAAGATAAAGATACCCAAGGGGAGAGTAGTCAAAGACAATAATTCTATCATCAGAAGCCAGGTAATGACGGGAAAGCGGTTGCTGAGGCTTTGGCGGTCGAAGAGTTCCGACCATGTCCCGCCGGCTTGATTCGCCGCAGCATCCGCCTCTGACAGTAACAGGCCCTCTTCTTTCTCAGGCGAAGGCACGCTTACCAAAAGAGACCTAACCTCTCCTTCGGTAAGGGACTTCTCCTTCTTGAAGAGCATAACTTTGGGATGGTCATAGACGGTGAAGCTCTCATCGGCGTAACCGAGGTTAATAGATATGGTTGTGGGAGAATAACCGGCCAAAGCTGTGGGCTCGGGCAATCCCGGGCGGCTGAATGTATCATCCACGAAGCTGACACCCATCAGGCTGGGATAGGAGGTGGCGAAATGGGCCAGCTCGAAGCCCAACTCCCCCGAGAAGAGCAGCTCATAGTACCTCGTAGTTATGGG
>Ga0299912_10000429_pt1 | contig 36569 bp, 32 predicted proteins | sample RVTome_2_FD_207667 | JGI IMG/M metagenome (GOLD analysis project Ga0299912, IMG submission 207667) | Soil microbial communities from uranium-contaminated site in the Upper Colorado River Basin, Wyoming, United States - RVT95D214 (version 2) ... | reverse complement strand
TCGACAACGTGTTCGTCCCCTGGGAGCATGTCTTCCTCAACGGCGAGGTGGACCTGGCGGGCCGCCTGGCCCTCCTCTTCGCCCTTTATCACCGCCATAGCTACACCGGCTGCAAGCCCGCCTTCACCGAGGTGAACTTGGGCCTGGCGGCGCTCCTGGCCGAGTACAATGGCATCGAGCGGGAGCAGCATGTTAGGCATAAGCTGGCGGAATATATCAGTGTGGCCGAGCTATGCTACGGGGCGGGCATCGCGGCGGGCGTGAAGGGGGAGAAAACAGCTTCGGGGACATACATACCTGATGTGCGCTATTGCAACGCCTCACGCCGGCACGCCGGTGTGAACGTCTATCATGAATACGATATGCTGGTGGACATCGCCGGCGGTTTGGTGGCTACTCTCCCACCCGAGGGGGAATGGTACAACCCGGAGAATAAGGCACTGCTGGAAAAATATATCATGCGCAACCCCAAGATCTCGGCGGAAAATCAGCACCGCGCCTTCCGCTTGGTCCAAGACCTGACCGCCTCGTCCCACGGTGGGTTGGTAGCGATAGCTGCTGTTCACGGTGGCGGCTCGCCGGTGATGGAGGAGATAGCCCTGCTCGGTAACTACGACCTGGAAAAGAGGAAGAATTACGCCAAGGCGTTGGCCGGCATACCCATAACGTAGTCGACAACCGTATGTGTGGATAGCGGCCATCCTTCTTAGGAAGGATGGCCGCTCATAATTTGGCGTGCTGTACTCGTTAAGGGTCAAACTGGGTGGCCGGACCCGGGATGGGGCCACACGTTCCCGCCGAGACGAACACGCGCCATTTGGGGTCGCGCAAACCGTCAGCGCCGGTATAGTTTGTGGCGTTCAAGGTCTGGATGGTCTCCCAACTCTTGTCCGCGCGCTGCCGCTGCACCGTGTATTGATTTGCCCCTGGCACCGGGTTCCAGGCGAAGGATACCGTGCCGCCGCCAGACCGACTGGTGTCGGAGTGACTGGTTATCTTTGGAGCCCCGCATGGTATAGGCGTGGGAGTGGCTGTTGGCGTTTGCGTAGGGGTGGGACTCGGCTCAGGTGTAGGAGATGGCGAAGGCCCGACCTGCGCCAGGGCAGCATACGCATCTACCAGGCCCCAGCCGTACGTGCTGTCGTAGCCGGGTGACCCTTTGTCCCTGGCACTGCTGGCGAGGATGTCTCGGACTTGCTGCGGCGTCAGCGTGCGGCCGAGGCCCTTCGCCTTGCCGATGGTAAGAGCAGCGATCGCGGCAACATGGGGCGAGGCCATGGAGGTGCCCTCGTAGAACCAGTCGTCGAACGTATAATCGGCACCGAAGGTCTCCTGTAGGACGCCATCAGGCCAGCCATCGCCGTTCTGGTCGTTGTAGGAGTATGGGTAACCTAAGAAGAGGCAAAGCCAGTCATCGGCGCTGGCACAATAGGCACCTCCTGGCGCCACTAGCTCCAGGTCAGTGCCATAGTTGGAATACCAGGTTAGGTTAGCGTCATACTTGGTTGCCCCCACGCAGATGACCTCCGGAAAAGCAGCCGGGTAGCTGCACGAAGTAGCCGCGTCATTGCCGGCCGCAGCCACGATGGTGACGCCCCTGCCGTAGGCATACTCGATAGCTTCGGCTAGGAGAGGCAGGTCGCTCGCTTGGGTACCGGTAGGGAAGCCCAAACTCATGTTTATCACCTGGGCACCGTTGTCCGCCGCCAAGCGCACCGCCTCTGCAAGCGCCAGCTCCTCACCCGAACCGGTGGCATCGAGGACCTTTATAGGCATGATGCTAGCGCCATTGGCCACTCCGGCTGCCAAGACGCTGTTGTTCGTATTCTGAGAGACGGTGTTTGCCACGTGGGTGCCGTGGCCGTGATCGTCGTTAGGCTCATTATCCGGATTGACGCGGTCCAGGTCCACGCCGGCAGGCAGCACCACCTTCCACTGCTGCTCCTTCCACTCCGGCGCTTGAGGGACGGGAGGGAAGGCCGTATAGGCCAGGCCAGTGTCAATGACGGCGACGATGACCCCGTTGCCATTGTAGCCGGTCACTTGATTCGCCCCCGTAAAGTTGCCCCAGGCCGGCACGACATTGATGCCCCCCTCGGGCGCGGTATAGTGCCACTGCAACGGGTATTCGGGGTCGTTAGGGCCATCAAAGGCATAGGCGATGTGATTGAGTTGCGCCGCCACCACCTCCGGCAGCGCAGCCAGGTGTTTTAGAAACGCCTCTTCAGGCATACCCGATGGGACGGCGACGCGGCGGTAGCCGGTGAGGTGGCTGACCGACAACGTCCGCGCTCCACCAGCTTTCAGGAGCGCCTCAATGGCTGGCTCCGGTAGGTCAGCTCTGAAACGTGCCAATACCTCCCCGGCAACGAACCGAGGGGCATCCTCGGGGATGCGCTGCACCGGATGAACCCGGATCGTCGGCTCCTGAGCTAGAATGGGCGAAGGCGAGTCACCGTACCCTCCCACCACTAAGGCTATGACGAGCCCGAGGGCTCCCAACCTAATGATTGTGCTTTTGCAAATACCCATCGCACACCTCCACTCCGCTACTCAAGATGCCACCCTGAACCGTTGCATCTTACTGGTTAGGACAGGTACTATGTCCTGCTCTTTGGAATTATACTGTCACCGGCGCACCTTTTTGTCAAGACCCCACCATGAGACCGGGGCAGGGGGAACTGTGTTGGCAAACGAACCCAGTCGCCCGCCTGCGCAGTCGAAGAGGATTTCCGGTTCGCGAGAGCGCAGCAATGGTAAAGCTCCATCTGCCCAAGGCACAGTTGCCAGAGGTATGGTTTTGGGAATATAATGACGCTTGTTGTGGTCGTTGGTAGATAGCGGAGGGGCTGTTGCTGAAGAGCGTACGGTTTTGGATTGGGCTGGGCATAAGCGTTTTGTTCCTGCTCCTCTTTTTTTACCGAACCGACTTCAGTGAGATGGGCAGGGCCCTGAAAGGGGCGAACTACATCTTCCTCTTGCCCGCCATCGTCGTCTATTTCGTCGGCGTCTGGTTCCGGGCCTGGCGCTGGCATTACCTGCTTCGACCTCTGGGGAAGGTGGCCACGCATCGCCTCTTTTCCTTGGTAGTCATTGGCTTTACGGTCAACGATATTCTGCCCGGTCGCCTCGGCATCTTCGCTCAAAGCTATATCTTGGGTGAGAAGGAAGGGATGAGCAAGACAGCCGTTTTTGCCACCGTCGCTGTCGAGCGCATCTTTGACGGGCTGGCATTGCTGCTCTATCTGATCGCTATCTCCCTTTTCGTGCCCCTCGCCGATCTGCTTCGAGACTTAGCGGGACCAGTGGGTATTCCCTGGGCAGTTTTGGTCCTCGCGCTCGCCGCGCTATTTATCATCCCTTTCGCCGCCCTCCTTTTCATCGCCTCTTATGAGGACTTTGTACAGAGACTGGCCAATTTCTTTTTGAACTTTCTGCCTATAAGGTGGGCAAGCAGGCTAAAGGAATTGGTAGCGCTTTTCCTCACTGGTCTGAGAGGGCTGCGCAGCCCCTGGGTGCTCCTGGCTGTTTTCCTTACCTCCATGCTGGTTTGGCTGTGCGAGGCGGGCATGTTCTATCTGCTGGCCTTCGCCTTTGATTTGGGCCAGCCCTTCTATGTGCTCCTGCTGGCCACCTCCACGGCAAACCTGGCTATTGCCCTGCCTTCCTCTCAAGGGGGGATCGGCCTTTTTGAGTTCTTCTGCCAGAGGACATTGATCTTTTTCGGGGTGCAGGAAGCCCTGGCCACTGCCTATGTCATCGCTCTGCACGCTGCCCTGTTGTTGCCGGTCATTGTGATAGGGTTCGGGTTTCTCTGGCTGGAGAATCTCTCCCTGGCCGAGGTCGTGCGCCAAAGGGGCAGGGAGGATGTCGATGCTCACCCCGATTCCTCCGAGGAGGGAAAGGATTGAAGGTCGGGATCGTTGGTGGGGGGATTGCCGGGCTTAGCGCTGCCTACGAGCTGAGCAAGGGCGGGCATCAGGTCAGCGTCTTCGAGAGCAATCCCGAGCTGGGAGGGCAATTGGCCACCTTCGAAGTGGGAGGTGGCCGGGTTGAGAAGTACTATCATCACATCTTTAGCACTGATTACGACATAATTCGGCTCATCGACGAACTGGGCTTGAGCCAAAGCCTAGAGTGGTTGGAGTCGAGGGTCGGCTTCTTTTGCGGGGGCAAGGTCTACGATTTCGTGACCCCCATGGACCTTCTCAAGTTCAGTCCCGTAAGCCTCGTGGATCGGGTTAGATTAGGGGTGGTGGGGCTTTGCCTCCGGCGGTATAGCAACTGGCGCAACTTCGAGGGGGTTACCGCTCAGGACTGGATCATAAGATATGCGGGCAAGCGCAACTACGAAGTCGTCTGGGGGCCGTTGCTCAAGGGTAAGTTCGGCGATAGGGCGAGGGAGGTGGGCATGGTGTGGTTCTGGGGGAAGATACACCAGCGCTTTGCCTCCCGCACTAAGGGCGCGAAAGAGCGCTTGGGCTACCTTAAGGGGAGCTTTGGGCTGGTAGTGGATCGCGTCGCTCAGGAGATACGGGCCGCCGGTGGAGCTATTTATCACCAGCCTGTCAGCCGTATTGTGGTGGAGAAGGGCCGGGTGGTTGGCCTAGAAGCTGGCTCCCAATTCTATCCCTTTGATGCCATAGTGGCTACCGTGCCTTCGCCGGCACTTCCTGATCTGGCACCCGATCTCCCCGAACCTTATGCCGCCAAGCTGCGGCAGGTACGCTATCAGTCGGCGCTGTGTCTGGTCTTGATTCTCAAGAGGTCGCTTTCTCCCATCTACTGGCTCAATATAAGCGATCCCTCTATGCCTTTCCCTCTGGTCGTCGAGCACACAAATTTGGTGGATAAATCAGCCTACAGTGATATGAACATTGTATATATCTCTAACTACGTGGCCAAAGAAAGCGCCTTTTACCATATGGCCCCTCAGCAGTTGCTGGAGGAGTACTTGCCGCACCTACGTAAGATCAATCCTGAGTTCAACCCCAGTTGGATTGAGAATTGGCGCCTTTTCAAAGAGGAGGCGGCCCAGCCCGTTGTCACCGTCAATTACTCACGAGATGTCCCCGAGCAGCGTACCCCTATTGGCGGCCTTTTCGTGGCAAATACTACTCAAAGCTATCCCGAAGACAGGGCGATCAACACCAGCGTGCGTCTGGGGCTGATGGCCGGCGAACGTGTGGCGCTTGAGTATTGAAACGCTCTTCCTTTTGCAGTATACTATATATGATTGTGAGAATGAGCACAAAGGGGCGGCTATCTTATCTTCAGGGTTATATTTTCACGAAAGAAGGATGACTTGTGGGCAAAATTTGTGTCCTCGGGACGGGTTATGTGGGCTTGGTTACCGGGGCTTGCTTTGCTGATTTAGGTAATCAGGTCAAGTGTGTGGACATCGACAGGGCCAAGATCGAGCTTCTAAGAAAGGGACTTATCCCCATTTATGAGCCGGGCTTGGAGGAACTGGTGAGGAGGAATCAAAAGGCAGGGAGACTCACCTTCCATACCGACTACGCCAGCGGCATAGAGGGAGCCGATTTCATATTCCTCGCCGTAAACACCCCTTCCGGCTCCGAGGGTGAATCCGACATGACCTATGTTTTGCAGGCTGCGGAGGGAATTGCGGCCTGTTTGAATAGGTACGCGATCATCGTCAATAAGAGTACTTGTCCCGTTGGTACCGGAGACCGGGTAGCGGCCACAATTAAGCGTGTTAATGAGAAAGCCGAGTTCGCTGTGGTTTCCAATCCCGAGTTCTTGCGGGAAGGTCGGGCAGTAGCCGATTTTATGGAGCCGGATCGCATAGTCCTCGGGGCTACCGACAACGGTGCGGCCCAAGTAGTGGCCGACTTATATTCCACCTTCAATTGCCCTGTCATAATCACTGATCTCCGTACCGCAGAGATGATCAAGTACGCCTCGAATGCCTTCTTGGCCACTCGTATCAGCTTCATCAACGAGATTGCTGCCATTTGTGACGCCCTGGGCGCTGATGTGAAGGAGGTGGCTCGGGGGATGGGTCTTGACAAGCGCATCGGCTCCAGCTACCTAGATGCCGGCTTGGGCTACGGGGGGAGTTGCTTCCCTAAAGATGTCAGAGCGCTGGAGCATATGGCTGCCATCAATGGCTGTCATCCCCAACTCCTGCGGGCGGTTATGGAGATCAACCGTGACCAGCGGCACATTGTCGTCCAATGCCTGCGGCAAGTCTATAGCTCCTTGGAGGGATTGACCATTGGCATTCTGGGGCTCAGCTTCAAGCCCGATACCGATGATATGCGGGAAGCGCCATCGTTGGAGGTAATCCACCTGTTGCAGGTGGAGGGAGCAAAGTTGAAAGCCTATGACCCGGCAGTAACCGTGACCACGGCAGCAAAAATGCTCCGCGATGTGCAGATTTGCTCCGATGCCTATAGCGCTGCTGAGGGATGCGATGCCTTGGTCGTGGTCACGGAGTGGAACGAGTTCAAGCAATTGGATAAAAGGCGCATAAGGGAGCTTTTGCGCAAGCCTGTCATCATTGATGGGCGGAACATATATGAACCTGAGGAGATGGAGCAGCTAGGCTTTATCTATTACGGCATCGGCAGGGGCCAACACAACGAGTAAGCTGATTTCGAAGGCACGAGGTGCATGAATGGACACAATTAGTCTTACCATCGATGACAAGCCGGTTACCGTCAAAAACGGGGCCACGGTTTTGGAGGCAGCTCAGGAGGCGGATATTTACATCCCTACTCTCTGTGCTCACCCTGATCTGATCCCTTTCGGAGGCTGCCGGCTGTGCATCACTGAGATCGAGGGTATGCGGGGGTTCCCGCCCACCTGCACTACGCCCGCCACTGAAGGTATGGTGGTTCACACCAATACTGAGCGGGTTAATAACCTTCGGCGCAATATCCTGGAACTCTTACTCACAGAACACCCTCACCCGTGCCTTACCTGTGAGAGGCTGGAGAAGTGCGGGCCGGGCGACATATGCCTTCGTAACGTGGCGGTGACGGAACGCTGCGTTCTTTGTCCCAAGAACGGACGCTGTGAATTGCAGCGGGTGGCTCGTTACATCGGGATTAAGGAAGTTCGCCTACCCTTCCAATGGAAAGAGCTCCCCATCCTTACGGAGGATCCCTTCTTTGACCGCGACTACAATCTCTGTATCCTGTGCGGTCGCTGCGTCAGGGTATGTCAGGAGGTAAGGGGTGCGGCAGCGGTGGCGTTCACCTATCGAGGCAGCCAGGCTCTGGTGGGCACTGTCTTTGGCCGTTCGCTCGAAGATTCGGGCTGCCAGTTCTGCGGAGCCTGTGTCGATGCTTGCCCCACCGGGGCACTGGTGGAGAGGGAAAACAAGTGGGTAGGCCCGGGCGATCACACCGTAGCCACCATTTGCCCCTATTGCGGGGTTGGCTGCACCCTGGACCTGGAGATAAAAGATGGTCATATCATCAGAGTACACCCCGACCGAGAGGGTCCAGCCAACCATGGGCAGGCCTGCGTCAAGGGGAAGTTCGGCTTGGGGTTTATCAATGACGAGGCGCGTTTGACCTCTCCTCTTATCAAGAGGAATGGACGTTTCGAGCAGGCGAGCTGGGACGAGGCTCTGGACCTGGTGGCCACGAAGCTGGCCGATTACAAAGGCGATCAGTTTGCCGCCATCTCCTCTGCTAAGGCCACCAATGAGGAGAACTACCTAATTCAGAAGTTTGCTAGAGCAGTGATGGGCACCAACAATGTGGACCATTGTGCCCGTCTCTGACATGCCCCCACCGTGGCTGGTCTAGCCATGAGCTTCGGCAGCGGCGCTATGACCAATTCCATCGATGAGATCGGCGAGGCCGCCTGTATCCTGGCCATTGGGACTAACACTACGGAGAACCATCCCGTTATCGCCTTGCAGATACTCAAAGCGGTGCGCAACAACGGTGGCAAGCTCATTGTCGCCAATCCTAAAGAGATACCGCTCTGTCGTTTCGCCGATATGTGGCTACGCCATCGGCCGGGCACCGACGTGGCCTTGCTTTCCGGCATGATGCGGGTTATCGTGGACGAGGGGCTTGAGGACCGAGCTTTCATCGAGGAGCGATGCGAGAACTACGATGCCTTCAAGGAGTCTCTGGCCGCCTTCGATCTGGCCAGCGTGGAGAGGATCACCGGCGTGCCGGCGGACAAGGTGGCCGAAGCAGCGCGCATGTACGCGCAGAATAAGCCGGCCTCCCTGCTCTATGCCATGGGGATCACTCAGCACGCTCATGGCACTGACAACGTGCTGGCCACCGCCAACCTGGCCATGCTCACCGGCAACGTGGGCAAGCCCTCCAGTGGAGTGAACCCCCTGCGAGGTCAGAATAATGTGCAAGGGTCTTGCGACATGGGGGCTTTGCCCGATGTCTATACTGGCTACCAGTCGGTGGCTGTTTCGGCCATCCAGGAGAAGTTCGAGAAAGCCTGGGGTTGCGCCCTGCGCCCTCAGCCTGGACTTACCCTCACCGAGATCTTCGATGCTGCCCACGAGGGCAAAGTGAAAGCGATATATCTAGTAGGGGAGAACCCTGTTCTCAGCGACCCTAATGCTTCCCACATCGAGGAAGCCCTTAAACATGTTGATTTTCTGGTGGTACAGGATATGTTCCTCACCGAGACGGCGCGTTTGGCCGATGTGATCTTGCCCACGGTCAGCTTCGCCGAGAAGGATGGCACTTACACCAATACTGAACGCAGGGTGCAGCGGGTACGCCGGGCCATTGAACCTATCGGCGATTCCCGTCCCGATTGGCAGGTGACCTGCGAGTTGGCCAAGAGGCTGGGGGCCAGCGGCTTCGACTTCCGCCATCCCTCCGAGATCATGGAGGAGGTCGCCTCCTTGACTCCCAGCTATGGTGGCATCTCTTATGCTCGCTTGGATAACGGTGGCTTGCAATGGCCCTGCCCCAGCCCCGAACACCCCGGCACGCGCACTTTGCATAGCCAGCAGTTCACCCGGGGCAAGGGAAGATTCATGCCGCTGGAGTATAAGCCACCGGTGGAGCAACCCGACGCTGATTATCCCTTGATCCTCACCACCGGACGTAGCTTGTATCAATATCACACCGGGACCATGACCCGGAAGGTGGCGGGCCTTAACGCTCTCAAGAGCGAGGAGCTGGTGGAGATCAACCCCCAGGATGCCGACGCCTTGGGCATCGGCGACGGTGAGATGGTGAAGGTTACCTCCCGGCGCGGGCAGGTTAAGGCCAGGGCCAAAGTGACAGAAATCACCCCGGTGGGGGTGGTGGCTATGACCTTCCACTTCGCGGAGAGTCCCGTCAATTTGCTCACTAATCCCGCCCTCGATCCGGTGGCTAAGATACCTGAGCTCAAGGTTTGTGCCGTAAGGGTGGAAAAGGCGTAGCATGCGAATTCAGGAGGTGACCTGGGGTGTGGGGTGGAGACTTCTCGGGTGGGGACGAGACTCGCTTGGATGCCGGCTGGCTGGAGGAGATCGTCAAGAGGCATACCCTCCGCACGGCTCTAATCGGTATAGGTCTTTCTTTGGCTTTCTTCCTGCTGGCCTATTTCGGCCGCCTGGGGAGGCTCATGATTATCCCGGTATTGTTGCTGGTCATTTGCTTGCCGCTACTAGCGTTGGGGCTGGTGAAGCAGGCGGCGCGGGCGGCCCGCGGTCCTTTACATTGTCCCCACTGTGGGGCAAGTGAAAGGGAACAGCCAGGCTTCGAACGATTGCGTGTGCAATCCATGAGTTATGATCTAGTGCAGTGCAGGAACTGCGGGTTCGAGTGGACAGATAATAAATAGAGGGTAGCCCGCACAACATAGATTACAAATGACAACGGAGGTTTTGATGAACGACGAATTGACCGAGGTTCTGGCACCCTATCAGGGGCAGAGGGGCGCTCTTATTCCCGTTCTGCAACGGGTGCAAAATGAGCTGGGCTATCTGTCCGAGGACGCAGTTCAGGAGATAGCGAAGTTCCTGCGTATCTCGACTAGCGAGATCTTTGGCGTGCTTACTTTCTATGCTCAGTTCCGAACCACGCCTACGGGTAAGAACATAGTCCGGGTTTGTCGTGGAACGGCCTGCCACGTCAAGGGCGGTGCTCGCATCCTCAGCGAGGTGCAGAAGCAGTTGGGCATCCAGCCGGGGGAGACTACCCCTGACCTAGAGTACACTCTAGAGACGTTGGCCTGTATCGGTGCCTGCGCCTTAGCCCCTACTATGGTCATCAATGAGGAGACCCATGGTCAGATGACGATAAAGAAAGTGGCCGAGCTCTTCGTGCGAAATGCTGAAGGAGATTAGCATGGTGGAGAAGGAAAGAGACTATCAACAGATCGTTCTTATTTGCCGGGGGACGGGTTGTGAATCCTCGAAGTCGGCCAAGATCCAGGCAGCTCTGGAACAGGAGGTGAGCCGTCTGAACCTGGAGAGGAGGGTTCAGGTCAAATTCACGGGGTGCCATGGTTTCTGCCAAAGGGGTCCTATTGTCGTCGTCGAGCCGGAGGGTGTTTTCTACACCTATGTTACCCTGGAGGATGCGCCGGAGATCGTTCACTCCCATTTGGCCAACGGCACCATGGTGGAGCGCCTGTTCTACCGGGACCCCATGACCGACGAGGCAATACCCTATTACCGTGACATCCCCTTCTACAATAAACAGCAGCGCCTTATCTTGCGCAATTGCGGGCATATTTGCCCCGAAGATATAAATGATTATATCGCTCAGGATGGTTACCTGGCGTTAAGAAAAGTTCTTTTTGAGATGACCCCAGAGGATGTCATCGAGGAGATCAAACGCTCAGGCCTGAGGGGTCGTGGGGGTGCTGGTTTCCCCACGGGTACGAAATGGGAATTCTGTCGTAATTCGCCGGGGACGGAAAAATACTTGATTTGTAATGCTGATGAGGGCGACCCTGGGGCTTTTATGGACCGCAGCACCATGGAGGCCGATCCTCACACCCTGATTGAGGGCATGATTATCGCTGCTTATGCCATCGGTGCTCCCCATGGCTATATCTACGTTCGCGCTGAGTACCCACTAGCGGTTAGAAGATTGCACGTAGCTATTAGCCAAGCGGAGGAGCACGGCTTTCTGGGAAAGAATCTTCTGGACTCCGATTTCAGCTTCGACATCACCATTAGAGAGGGAGCAGGAGCCTTTGTCTGTGGTGAGGAGACAGCGCTTATGGCTTCCATAGAGGGCAAGCGCGGTATGCCTCGACCTCGGCCTCCCTTCCCCGCGGTATCTGGTTTGTGGGCAAAGCCCAGCAATATCAACAATGTGAAGACCCTTTCCACTGTGCCGGTGATCATCAATCGGGGAGCCGATTGGTATGCCAGCATCGGCACGGGGCAGAGCAAGGGCACCGCCGTCTTTGCCCTCACGGGGAAGATCGCTAATAGCGGCTTGGTAGAGGTGCCCATGGGAACAATGCTGCGCGAGATCATTTACGGCATCGGTGGAGGGATCCCGGATGGGAAGCGCTTCAAAGCGGTTCAGACCGGCGGCCCCTCGGGGGGGTGTCTCCCCACCGATTTCTTGGATCAGCCTGTGGACTACGAATCGTTGGCGCGAGCGGGCTCCATCATGGGCTCCGGGGGCATGGTGGTGATGGATGAGGATACCTGCATGGTGGACTTGGCCCGATACTTCCTCTCCTTCACCCAAGACGAGTCCTGCGGCAAGTGTGTCCCCTGTCGGGTGGGCACCAGGCAGATGCTGAACATCTTGGAACGCATCACCCGCGGTGAGGGCCAGCCTCAGGATATCGATATGCTCTTGGAGCTGGGAGAGACGGTCAGGTCGGGCTCCCTTTGCGGCTTAGGCCAGACCGCCCCCAATCCTGCCTTGACCACCATTCGCTACTTCCGCGATGAGTACGAGGCGCACATCAATAAGAAACGCTGCCCGGCGGTGGTGTGCAAGGGCATAGTGCAAGCCCCTTGCAAGCACACCTGTCCATCCGGGATCGATGTCCCCCGCTACGTTCGCGCTATTGCTGAGGGGAAGTTTGCGGAAGCCCTAGCCGTGATCCGAGAGAGGATCCCCTTTCCCTCCGTTTGCGGCCTAGTTTGCTTCCATCCCTGCGAGGCCAAATGCCGGCGAGGCCAGGTGGATGAGCCTATTGCCATAAGGGCGCTCAAGCGCGTTGCAGCGAAGCACGACAATGGGGACTGGAAGACGCAGGCGAGGGTTGCTCCGTCCACGGGCAAGCGGGTGGCTATCGTTGGCTCTGGACCAGCCGGATTGACGGCGGCTTACTATCTGGCTAAGCTGGGTCATGGCGTAACCGTCTTCGAGGCCTTGCCTGAGCTAGGTGGCATGATGAGAGTAGGCATTCCTGAGTATCGTCTCCCCCGCCAGGTGCTGGATGAGGAGATCGAGATAATAAAGAGTGTAGGGGTGGAGACCAAGACAAACGCTCTGGTTGATTCGGTGGATGGGCTTTTTGGGCAGGGTTACAATGCGGTTTTCCTGGCCATTGGCACTCATCAGGGGATGAGAATGGGCGTTGAGGGAGAGGAAGGTCCAGGCGTGATGGAATGTGCTTCCTTTTTGAGGGATGTGAATTTGGGCAAGAAGGTTGTGTTAGGGGATAAGGTGGCGGTCATCGGTGGGGGCAATGCCGCGGTGGATGGAGCGCGGGTGGCCCGGCGCCTGGGTGCCAAAGAGGTGGCTATTATATATCGCCGCACCCGAGCCGAGATGCCAGCTAGCGAGGAGGAGGTGGAGGCGGCGCTGGAGGAGGGGATAAAAATCCACTTTCTCGCCAATCCCACGCGCATAATGAGGGAAAACGGCCGGCTGAAGATGGAGTGTATTCGTATGGAGTTGGGGGAGGTGGATGCCAGCGGACGACGGCGGCCGGTTCCCATCCCGGGAAGCGAATTCGTCATGGACTTGGATGCCGTTATCGCTGCCATTGGCCAGAATCCGGAGGGCTCCGATAAGTTTGGGCTGCCCATGAGCAGGGGGGGCACCTTCCAGGTTGATCCCGATACCCTGGCCACCAGTAGGGAGGGTGTGTACGCTGGGGGCGATGCGGTGACCGGGCCCGCTTCGGTGATCGAGGCTATTGCCGCAGGCAGGCAAGCGGCCTGTTCCATAGATAAGTACCTGGGCGGCAGCGGCAACATTGATGAGACCCTAGCGCCAGCCGAGGTCGAGGCCGTTCGGCCCGAAGAAGGGGAGGAAAAGGGCCGCCCCAAGATGCCGACGCTGAGCGTGGAGGAGCGGCTGAAGGGCTTCGCCGAGGTGGAGAAAGGCCTGACCGAAGAGATGGCTATGGCGGAGGCCAAACGTTGCCTCTGGTGTGACCGAGAAGAGTATTAGAACTTCGCCGTAACGCGGTCGTAAAAGAGGGCTCGGAACATCGTTCCGAGCCCTCTTAGTGGCTAAATGCCACGGGCGGCGAACCGGGCGATAAACTGTAGGAGAAAGATGGCGACGATGGGTGTAATGTCTATCATGCCTATCCTGGGGATGACCCGGCGTAAAGGGGCCAGGACAGGCTCGGTGATCTGGTAGATAATGGCCACGAGGGGGTTGCTGCCGCCGATGGGGAACCAAGAAAGAAGAGCACGCGCGAAGATGGCGAAACTCAGTATGTTGCACAGTATCTGTATGAAGCTAAGGACGATGCTCATTTAGTGCCTTACCCTCCCAATCTTCTCGCTTTTTCATAGCCAGCCTTGATAGCTTGATCGAGCATAGCTCGCAGGCCGCCCTTTTCCAGCTCCAGAAGTCCCTCCGCTGTGGTCCCGCCCGGTGAGGTGACCATATTCCTCAGCTCGGCCGGGTGCCTTCTCCAACTTTGGGCCAGAGCTGCTGAGCCCAGCACGGTCTCCAAAACCAGCTCCTCGGCTAGAGAGCGAGGTAGGCCGATGTGGACGGCAGCATCGATGAGGGCCTCGATGATGAGGAAGACGTAGGCGGGGCCGCTGCCGCTCACCGCCGTGGCCATATCGATGTATCCTTCGTCGGGCACATACACCTCCTTGCCCAGGGCAGCCAGGATGGACTGGGCTACTTTCCTCCTCTCCTCGCTCACCGCTTCCGCCGCGGTCCACACGCTTATCCCCTGGCCGATCTGGGCGGGCATGTTTGGCATGGCCCTCACTATCGTCTCATGCGCCAGCCCCCGGCTTAAAGTGCTGACGGGGGCACCGGCGACAATGGAAAGGACTAGCTGCTGCGGATCGAACTTCCCTCTAAGCTCGTCCATGACTTCCCCGAGGGCTTGAGGCTTCACCGCCAGGATCACATTCTCGGCGCTTTGGAGGGCACTTTTGTTATCGGACGTTGTCATGATGTTGTACCTCTGCCTCAGAGCTTGGCAGCGCTCTGGGTTTATGTCGCTAGCGGTGATGGATGCAGGTACGGCCAATTCTTTGTCCACGAGGCTACGGATCATAGCCTCGGCCATGACTCCACCCCCGATGAAGGCGATTTTCATGTTGCCCTCCTTCTAGGCCAGCCCTCGTTCGCCGAAGAGGACACGGCCGATCCTCACCATGGTTGACCCCTCCTCCACCGCCACCTCGAAGTCGTCGCTCATGCCCATGGAAAGCTCGGCCAACCCGATAGCATCGCGAAGTTGCCGAAGCTTATGGAAAAAGGGGCGCACCTCCTCCCCCTCCCTCGCCATGGGAGCGACGGTCATCAAACCTTTAAGCTCGAGCCAGTGCAGCCGCCCGATCTGCTCGGCTACCTCCATAACTGCGGCCACGGGAAAACCATTTTTGGTGGCTTCCCCCGCCACATTCACTTGCACCAGCACGGGCAGGGGGGCGGTCAGCCGTCGGCTCAAGGCCTCGGCCAGCCTTAGGGAATCGATGCTGTGAATTATATCAAAAATCTGAATCGCTGTCTTTATCTTGTTAGTCTGAAGGTGACCCACCATGTGCCAGGTGAGTTTTGGCTGCCGGGTTGCCAATTGCTCGGCCTTCGGTTTTGCTTCTTGCACCCTGTTTTCGCCGAAATGGCTAATTCCGGCTTGGTAAGCGGCTTCGATGGCCGAAAGCCCCACCGACTTAGTTACGGCGATGAGGATCACATCTTGTGGCAAGCGCCCTACCCTTTCCGCCGCTCTGGCGATCCGATCTTGCACCTGGCGAAGGTTCTCCTCGATGGCCATGCTTCAGCACACCCCGCACTTATGGCAATCGACAGGTGGGCAAAGTGGGGTTTTGCTGCCCCGCCGGGCCTTTTTCAACTCCCGCCCCAAATATTGTAAGCTGACCCCTGAGTCCACAGACGCCCAGGGCAGCTTTTCAGCAACGGGAAACTCACGGCGGGCGTAAGATTCGGCGTCCAATTGGTGTTCCTGCAGGGCTTGGCGCCAAGTCGACAGGGAGCATGCCTTCATGCTAGCCAATACGCCTGCTAAGCGAGAATCGCCTCGGGCCAGAACGCCTTGCACCACGCTCCAGGCCACGCTCTCGGCTCTGACCTCTACACCTTTTGGACGCAGGCTCCTTTCGATGTAGGATATGCGCTTGCTCAAAACTTCAGGTGGAGCCATGCCGAGCCACTGGAAAGGGGTGCCTGCTTTGGGCACGAAGGGAGATATATTGAGGATCATCCTCGTCTCCGCCCTTAGTTTGTCCACGATGGCCTTGCAAGATAGAACTAGCTCGACGATTTTAGCCGCCTCTTCGTCGGTTTCAGTGGGGAGGCCGACCATGAAGTAGAGCTTTAGCTGCTTGAGGCCGATCCTGGCTACTGCATCTACTGCCCGAAGGATGTCGTCGTCAGACACACCCTTATTCACCAGGTTGCGCAATCGTGGGGAGCCCGCCTCAGGAGCAAGGGAGACATTTCGCGTTCCGCCTTCCGCCAGTGCCTTTAGAACCACCGTTGATAGGGGCTTCACCCTCAGGGAGCTGACGGAGAGCTCGGCACCTCGGTCCCGCAATTTTATAACCAACTCCTCTAATTGAGGGTGGTCTGAGATAGCGGCTCCTACCAGCCCCAGCCGTTTGCTGCGAAGCAGCCCTTCCTCAGCTTGGCCCAGCAGCGTATTGAAGGAGCGGGAGCGCATCGGTCGAAAGATATGGCCAGCGAGACAGAAGCGGCAGCCGCGGCCACAGCCGCGGGCGATCTCCATAAGGTACATGTTGTCGAATTCGGTATCCGGAGTGAGGATAATCGAGGTGGTAGCGAAATCATCTAGGTTGGGCACCCATTGGCGGAGTATGGGCTGGGTCTGAGGGTAGGTGGGTACATAGACTCCGGGCACCTTGGCTAGTTCCTCTAGCAAATCGCCTCGGCTATCAGCAATCCCCACTGTGAGAAGATTTACCAACTCGGGCAGAACAGCCTCCCCCTCACCGATGACGAAGGCGTCGAAGAAGGGAACCAAAGGCTCCGGATTAGCGCTGACGCAGGGTCCACCGCCGATAACCAATGGGCGACCTCGGTCGCGCTGGCTGGCGAGGAGAGGTATGCCGCTGGCTCTTATCATCTCTACTATGTTAAAGTAATCGAGCTCATAGGAGATGGAGAAGGCCAGGACGCCGAACTCCTGGGGTTGACGTTGAGATTCCATGCTGATAAGGGGAGCAGGTGTAGGGGCAGGTTTGAAACCTGCCCCTACAGGGTAGAATAGCCGCTCGCATACGATCTGGTCGTCGGAGTTAAGAAGGCCATAGATGGTTTGGAACCCCAGGTTGGACATGCCCACATGGTAAGAGTTAGGATAGGCCAAGGCAACGGCGATCTTGCCCCCCCAATCCTTGAATACAGTGCCCTGTTCCCGCAAAAGCCTTCTTTTGGCCGCTTTTGCCGCTTCCCAACTTGTCATATCATCTATTATATACTCCCCTTATTCAAATGGCGAGGCATAAACTTTGCGATTGACACTTTTGTCTGATAGCCTTACAATGTTGGTTAGTTTCGACAGTCTAGAAAGACGGGGGACAACCTCATGAGCACAGAAGTGGGCAGAATGGTAGGCAAATACCGCATCCTGGAGAACATAGGCAGCAGCGGGATTGCCACTGTCTATAAGGCGTATGATCCTTCTCTCAACCGAGAGGTTGCCCTCAAAGTCCTACATGCCTATTTTGCCAAGGAGCGGGAGCTTGTTCAGCGCTTTCTGGATGAGATGGATGCCATCGTGCGTTTACGCCACCCCAATATCGTTCCCGTCTACGAGTACGGCGAGGAGGATGGCAGCGTCTGGATAGCTATGGAATATATCCCCGGTGGGAGCCTAAAGGATCGGCTGAAGGGCCCCCTCGACTTCAACATCTCGGTTAAGATTCTCGCTGGCGTGGCCGCTGCCCTTGATTATGCCCACGATCACGGTATCTTCCATCGCAATATAAAGCTCAGCAATATATTTGTTCCCTCTGAGGGCCGTGTCTTGCTCTCCGATTTCGGCATGGCCACTTTGGGGGAAGGGATGCACCCCTTGATGAAGACGGGGCTGACCACGCCCATGCCTGAATATATGTCTCCTGAGCAAGCGGAGGGGCACAAACTCGATAGGCGCAGTGATGTCTATACCCTGGGGGTTCTCCTCTATGAGCTCTTGACCCATGAGGTGCCCTACTTTGGTGACAGTGCCGAGACTATATGGGCTAAGCAGACAATCTACCTGCCGACCATGCCCAGCACTCTCAATCCCGCTATCCCCGAGGCGGCGGATGAAGTGATCGCAAAGGCGTTGACCGTGAGGCCGGAAGGCCGTTATGCGACAGCGGGGGAGATGGCGCAGAGGTTGGATATAGTAGCCACAGCCGAGGAAAAGCGATTATCCTTTGAAGAAGCCTTGGAGGAGGCGGGGCGGGTAGCTCCAGCCTGGCCAGAGACTCCTCCTCCGGGCTGGACGGTTTGCCCCGAATGCGGAAGAACAAATAGACCCAATAGGCAGTTTTGTAGTCGCTGCGGAGCTAAGCTGCCGGTGGTCATCCCTGGCGTAGGGGGCCTGTCGTGGAGACAGCGACTTGCTCGCTGGTCACCAAGGCGGAAGGCTCTGGCTTCGCTGGTTTCTGTCTTGCTTCTATTTCTCTTAGTTGGTGGTGTGGCCTATGCGGCTTCTCGTCCCATCGAATTACCAGCCCCTTCCTCCAATATTAGCTCATATGTAGCAGGCGAGTGGGCGATGTGGGGTCGCGACCCCGCCCATACCAGCTACGCGGAGGTGGTGGATACTCAGCCCCAAGGGAAACTGAAGTGGCGCTTCGTCACCGGTGCGCCTATACGCTCTTCGGTGGCTGTCGTCGGCGGGAAGGTGTACCTAGCGACTGGGGAACGACGTATAGTTGCCCTGGATGCCCAGAGTGGAGAGCTCCTTTGGGAGGCCAAGGTAACCGGCCCCGTTGACTCATCGCCGGCAGTGGCCAATGGTCTCGCATATGTCGGGCTATACGATGGCAGGCTCCTCGCCCTGGATGCCGAGAGCGGCGAGTTGCGCTGGGAGTACCAGACGGGGAACCCGATCTATGGCTCGCCTACCGTGGCTGACGGCGTGGTGTATGTCGGCTCTGGTGATCAGAATATCTATGCGTTGGATGCCGTGACGGGTTCATTTCGATGGAAACATAAGACGAACGGCTGGATAGCTTCGTCGCCAGCGGTGAGCGAGGGTCTTGTCTGCGTTGGCTCTCGCGGTTGGGTGGTCTATGTCTTGGATGCCGAGACGGGCCAGGAGATGTTCAAGTATAGATTTCTGGCACCGCTGGATTCCTCGCCTGCCATTAGTGGCAATATCGCTTATATGGGCGGTGATGACCGGTCCATGCGTGCCATCGATATGCGGCCGCCCGTAAGCCGGACTAAGCGCTGGATCATCGAGAAGAGCCTCTGGCTGTGGACCCAGCTTTACCTACAGGGTATAGCTCCTGAGCCTCCTGTTCAAGTTGGGTTCGTTTGGCTCGTTAATTCACGCGGGGCGATCACCACCGCGCCGGCTGTAGCCGGCGATACGGTCTACTTCGGCTCCCATGATGGAAGGCTCTACGCTTTGGAGGCGGCCACGGGGAAAGAGCGCTGGCAGTTCAAAGCAGGGGGAGCGATAGGGTCATCGCCGGCAGTAGTGGGCGGCGCTATCTATTTCGGGTCCGATGACGGTCGCCTCTACGTCGTAGATAAGGAGAGTGGCACTAAGCTGTGGGACTTCGCTACCGGCGGTAAGATCATGGCCTCGCCAGCGGTAGCTAAAGGTGTGATCTACATAGGGTCCACAGATGGCGTGCTCTACGCCATCGAGTAGCAGGGCTTTATAGGTCTATGCAAGAGCCCCGATTGCAATCGGGGCTCTTTGTTAGGAGGCGTTGGGCCTACGAAAAACGATATGAGGATCTGTGGCGAGAAAAGGAAAGCGACTTTTCTGGAAAGGGCCACGCGCTTTAGCGCTTCTGTGATGTTGGAAGGTACGGAAGAGGTAGCCCACCTGCCGAATTCCGGCCGGCTGGGCGAATTGCTGACCTGGGGCCGGCGGGTGATCATAGTGGAGAGGGGAGGTCCGCATCGCAAGACTCGCTACGATCTGATCATGGCCTATTCCAAGGACAAGCTTGTGTCAGTAGATGCTCGACTGCCAGGCAATCTGGTGTATGAGGCATTACTCCGGGGCGCTTTGCCTCAATTTACCGGTTACTCCTCCGTGCGCAGAGAGGCGACCTACGGCCAAAGCAGGTTGGACTTTCTTTTGGGCAGTGCCCCTCCCTGCTTTCTGGAGGTGAAATCGGTGACCTTGGTTCGCCGAAGTGTAGCGATGTTCCCGGATGCCCCCACCTCGCGCGGCCTACGACACCTACGAACCTTGATGGAGGCCAAACGAGAGGGATACCGGGCGGCCGTCCTCTTTGTGATCCAACGCGAGGATGCTGACTGCTTTTCTCCTAACGACGAGGCCGATCCGGACTTTGGCAGCACGCTGCGGGAGGCTGCCCTATCCCAGGTGGATGTTTATGCCCATCTTTGTACGGTGACGGAGGACGAGGTTCAATTGGCGCGGGCGGTGCCGGTTCGTCTGTGAGGTAGTCATTAGTAAGGAGATGAGCGGGTGAACGGTGGACAGGAAATCGAACCTTTGCTGGAGATAACGTTGAGACCCATAGGAAGGGTTAGGAACATCATCACGGATCGGAGTATGGTCAAGTGGGACGAATGGGAAGGGGTCGAATCAGAGCTGATTATTGACCCCCGGCTGGCCGCCGGCTTGGACGGGTTGGAGAGGTTTTCCCACATCGTAGTTATCTTCTGGATGCACCGGTCTTCCCCCTTTTCACCCTCCCGCCTCAAAATTCACCCCCGAGGCAACGAGAGCCTCCCCCTTACAGGCGTTTTCGCCACCCGCTCCCCTGTGCGACCTAATTCGCTGGGCATGACCACGGTGAAACTACTGGAGCGCAGAGGAAACGTGCTCCGAGTGCGGGGCCTCGATGCCATCGATGGCAGCCCAATTATCGATGTAAAGCCCCATCTCCCACACAATGATAGCGTCTCGGACGTGAAGTTGGCTGACTGGATCTGAGGACAACTGTGGATACAAGGGACAAGCTGCTTGAGATTTACCGACGCCTCCTGGCTCATTACGGGCCCCAGCGGTGGTGGCCAGCCGACGATCCTTTCGAGGTCGTTGTGGGGGCCATCCTCACCCAGTCGGCAGCGTGGGGAAATGTGGAGAAGGCCATCACTAACCTCAAAAAAGCGGATGCCCTGAGCCCCGCTACGTTGCGCCGCCTACCTACAGATGATCTTGCCAGGCTCATCTACCCTTGTGGGTACTACAATGCCAAAGCCCAGAAGCTAAAAGCCTTCGTCCAGGTATTAGGCGAGGAGTATACTGACGATTTGGAGGCCCTTTTCAGCCTTGATATGCCGCAGCTACGAGGGAAGCTCCTCTCCATCTATGGCATCGGTGAGGAGACGGCGGACTCGATAATCCTCTATGCCGCCGGTAAGCCCATCTTCGTCATAGACGCCTACACCCGGCGCATCCTTCGCCGCTTGGGCCTAGGCCCAGCAAACGAAAGCTATGCGGCCTTTCAAGAGCCATTTACGAGCAACCTCCCCCCCCAGACATGCCTGTTCAACGAATACCATGCCCTCCTTGTCCGCCATGGCAAGGAGGTATGCAAAAAGAAGCCGCTCTGTCCTTGCTGTCTGAGTTCTCTCTGCTCAGCGCAGTTTCAAAGCGGCTAGGGTTATTTGACTTCTATTGTTTAGTAGGGGCGGCCCATCTCCTGCCACTCCTGCGTGCTTGCTTTCAGTTCCTTGACGTTGGCGAAACCCTTGGCTATGAGTATTCTGACCGCATCCCGTGCGGTGGTGTCACCCGCTCAAGTGGTGCAGGCGTAGACGATGGTCTCGCTCTGGCGCGATAGCTCGCTGGCGCGTTTGCTCAACTCAGCGTAGGGGATAGAGATGGCTCCCTGTAAGTGAAATTGCCTGTAACTGTCGGCCGAACTAACATCGACAATGGTTATGTCGGCTGCTTTGTTTAGCTTCTCTTTAACCTCCGCCATGGTGATTGTCGGCACTTCGCCGGTAGTGGCGGAGGTAGTAGCATTTTGGTCAGGGGTGGTTGTCCTAGATATAGGTGCCCCATAGCCAACAGGTCGTTCCAGAAACCTGGACCCCACCACCAATCCGGCAATTATGATCACCACCAACGCAGCCACCATCCCAAGAGGACCTATGGCGCTTTTGAGTTTATCGTTTTTCTTAGGTTCCTCCATTTGAACACTCCCAACAACTTATGTCCAAACAATATTTATCTATAATAGGATATAGGCCATTGCGGGTGATGTCAAGTTTTGTGCTCGTTCATATGATTAGAGACACTTTGAGATACCCCTATTTACCTCACCCCCTGAATCCCCTCTCCTTTCCAAGGAGAGGGGGGTTGAAATGAATGAGGGGGCAAACCCCCCTCATTATACATGACTTCCCCTGACTCAAGGGAAGGGGATTAAAGACTAAGGTCAGGGCCAGAGCATTCCAGAAACTGGAGGAGGGTTATTAGAAAGGTGTCACCCATCTATCTGAACGAGAGCAGACCTTCAGGAGGCCTGTCAACCCCGGGATTTCCTCGCTGGCTGGGGAGAGCAGTCCGGTCGAGAACCTACTAAAGGAAGGCAGAAGCAGTCCTCGCCGATAAGAGGTTTAGTTATTAGCTGCCTTCAGAATATTTCGCATCCCATTCGATAAATTTGTGCGCCAACAGTGCCATCTGCTGGTAGAAAGTTGACGTAGAGCTCTCGATTACGCGGCTGAAAAAGGTCGGAGCCCACTTGAATAGATGTCCCCTTAGAAACGCCTTCTCAATTGAAACCAATTCTGGAGCGGAAATGCTGCTGTCTTGCCCATCCTTTTGCTGTTCTTGGATCAAATACGAGGCGAACTCCAACTCCGCCCCTATGTGATCGGGCAAATCACAATAGTTGTCGGCTATGCCCAGTCCCGCAGCCCCATACAATCTTGCTGCTTCTGCCGTATGCGCTCCCCATACCTGTCGCTCCTTATCCAAATATACCGAGCTATACGGTGGAGCAACCACTCCCGGATGGGCGTTGACAAAGAGACGGGTGTATTCTCGCTCCAGCTCCTGTAGGGCCGCCTCCCGATCAGGGCATTTCTCCAGCCAGCCCGCGATCCGGGCCATATTGTGCGTGGCATCTAAGCCGAGATAGCGCCAGCTCTGGAGGAACTCCTCCGGACTGGCGCTATCAAAAAGTTCCAGAAGCTCTTTGTCAGGATGTGAGAAGCACCGAGACAGGAAGCGATAGATTACCGCTCGTGTAATAGCTGTTCCCTTATCCAACTGTCCCGGTATATCCCGCATCTGTTATCTCACTCTATGCCTTCCGCAGTCTGACGCACACATCAAGTATCGAGCTTCCCATGCCGGCGTTGTAGGCGTAGGTCTTCTGTGTATCCTCCACCTTGCGCTCAGGCAACAGATCGCCATCACAGACTCCGCGGCCGTAGGCAACATGAAGCTCTTTGCTCCAGTAACCAAAGCCGTGCTCCGTCATGACACAGTCACGCCGGATTCCCTTGGTGAGGTGCGCCCTTATGCTGAGGCTTTTGCCGACGGGGGATTCGACGATAACAAATTCGCCTTCTTTCACGCCAAGCTTCTCCGCTGTGTCCAGATGCATGTGGAGTAGGTTCTCAGGCCGAATCTCAACCAGTAGTGGGTCATTAGAAAGCTTTCCCATCCTGTTCCAGGGTAGGTGCTCAGTGAGGATGTAGTAAGGGTACTCGGCTGTGGGCTTGGTGAGGCGCTCATGCCAGGTGGCCAATGGTTCGTGCCCTTCTTTTTCCAGCACCGTAGAGTAAAGCTCGATCTTCTTGCTGGGAGTACTAAACTCAGTCTTGCTCACGGGGGCCTTCCTGTCTTCCCAGATACCATTATTCGCCTTGAGGTATTCCAGGGATGTTCCGGCGTCTTGGAGCCGGGCTTCCTCCAGTTTTGTCCAGTCCACCTTGAACTCGGGCTTGCCCATTGCCTCGACTATTCCATTGACAATACTGCCCCAGCCCTTTTCCTCCCAGAGAACGCCCAGGCTTTGCCTTAGCATTATCTGCGGCCACATGCAGTGGTATTCCCTTGTCTCAATTCCGTTCTTCTCGAGGAAGTGTACATCGGGCAGGACAATGTCGGCGAGTTGGCACAACTCGTTGGGGTAGAGGTCAACCACCACCAAGAAGTCTAACGTCTTGAGCGCTTCCACAATGGTATCGGGATTGGGGAAGGAGAGCACATTATAACCCTTGGCTAGTCCCACTCTGACCTTATACGGTTTGCCGCTCAGGATACCCTGCGCCAGGTGGGCAAAAGCCCCCTTACGTTTCTTATTCGCCAGCGGAAAGAGATGCTGCCCATCCACCCGGCGCTGCTCTTTCATCTCCGGATATTTCGCCGGGGCGAATTCATCCATGGTGCGCGCTTTCGGCTTTCGGTCCAGGTAATAGCCGCCCGGTTTTTCAATGGCGCCTACCAGAGCGCACATGGCGATTTGTGCCTGACACAGGCTGAAGCTATTGGCATACAGAGGGCCGCTGGCATCCCGTTTGTGGGTGGGGATAATCGCCGGCCTGGTGGTGGCGAACTCACGGGCTATGCGGGCAATATCATTTGCTGGCACCTCAGATATCTGGGCTGCCCACTCTGGCGTATAGTTCTTCACATGCTCGGCCAGCTTATCAAAGCCAGAGGTGTATTTAGCAACGTAGTCTTTATCATACAGCCCCTCGCTGATGATGACATTTATCATGGCCAGGACAACCGCCAGGTCTGTTCCCGGCTTTATCGCAATCCATTCGTCAGCTTTGGACGCAGTTATAGACATTCGTGGGTCGAAGACTACCACCTTGGCTCCCCTATCTTTCGCTTTAAGGAAGCCCTGGAGGTGAGATTGCATGGACTTGCCTGGCTGATCCCAGCCAAAACAGAGCAAGTATTTAGCGTTTTCTAAGTCCATAGTCCATGACCGGCCGCCGCCGGTAACCATCGCCATCCAGGCAACCTCATGATTGATGTAGCAGGTATCCACATGACAGATCTGGTTCGGTGTGCCAATAGCTTTCTGTAGCCGGGTGTCCTGTTCCTTGGGTCTGCAAATTAGTAAGACTGATTCCGGGCCGTAGCTGGCAATGGACTCATTGAACTTTGTAGCAATAGTGCGGAACGCCTCTTCCCACGATATCCTCACCCACCCCGGGTCCTCCTCCTTGCCTTTCCTGGGGTTTGTTCTCTTCAGTGGCCACTTCAAACGATCCGGGTCGTAGAGTGTCCTCATGGCTGAAGCGCCCTTGACGCAAACTTCGCCCTCTCCCCCCAGGGCATCGGCGGGATTTCCCTCTATCCACTTGATGCGACCATCTGTCACGTAGGCAAGCATACCGCAGGTGTTATCACATACTCCGCAGGATTGATAAAGGACCTTCTCCCAGACGATCGGCTTGCCACGATAGGTGTCCCGGGTGAAGGCCTTGAGCTCTCCATCCAGGATTGAAGGTAATACAGCCAGTCCACCGGCAACTCCACCTGCCGACCTTAAAAAATCACGCCGGCTAATCTCCACGTTTCATCCTCCTTTTTAGGCAATCTTAAGCCGGGGGGTACCCCCGATTGTGGGTGGAATAATAGCACAAAATGTGCTGATATGCAAGTATGTGCAATGATGCAAGTTTCATAGCCAAAAAAGAACTTACTTGTTTCTAACCCTCACCTGCTGTGCAACTACTTCTTGTAGCCTCTCCCTATCCCTGCATACCACTTCGTCATCATTGAAGGAATCGGCCAGAAGGTCAAGCAATGCCTTGCAAAGGCCGTCACTGTTGACCCTATCGGCGATGTAAACGGCGCATTTTCCCTCTCGCCATCGTTTGAGAAAGCCAGCGTCCGCAAGCATTTTCAGATTTCTGGATACTTGAGACTCAGAAAGGGGGAAGATTTCCTGCATCTCGCAGACACAGATATCCCTCTCCAGGAGTAGTTTTAGCATCCTGATTCGGGTTTCATCGGTGAGAACCTTTGCAAGCCTTACCCATTCGCGCACGTTCGATACACCTTACTTATTTGTATATTACCACATTTGTGCGTATGATGCGACCCAGAGGTGAGGGAGCTAGCCTCCTCGTCCCCCTCATATAGAGGGAGACCTTGGCTGCGTTTCACTTAGGAGTGAGATTGACGAGGGTATGCCTTTGAATTACAATTCAGGTGGGTGAGATAAGTGATGAAAGGAGTTATAACAATGGCTGACATTGTGGGGAAAGATCGTTATGCACAGCGAGATGGCCTCAAGCTGTACCTCTGGGAGAAATATGACCCCGCCGATGAACCGAAGTTTGCCAGCAGTGGGAAGGTGGTCTTATTGGTACATGGTGCCATGATCTCCAGCCGTCCTCTCTACGATCTCCAAGTGGCAGGCAAGGATTACTCCCTGATGGACTACCTGGTTCGGGATGGCTTCGACGTTTTCGCTCTCGATATTGCTGGTTTCGGCAGATCGGACAAGCCGGCTGACGGCGGGGTAAACGCTAATGCGGACATCGATGCCGCCGTCGATTACATTGTCAAGGCGCGCGCTGTATCCAAAGTGAACCTCTTGGGTTGGTCGTGGGGTACCCGCACCACTCCCACTTTCACCGCTCAGCACCCAGAGAAGGTCCGGCGCCTGATCCTCTTTGCCCCTTCGTACAGAGGGAGGCGCATGGTGATGACGGCGCAGGAGCGGGCGCAGCGGGAGGCCATGGCCGCCGTCCCCTACGCCCCGAACTCCGAGGAGAGGCTGCGGGGCTGGCTCAGGCCGGAGGTGACGGAGGCCGAAGTTCGCGACGCCTTTTTGCGAGAGGCGCTGAAAGCAGACCCTCAGTCGCCCACGGGCTACTTCCGCGATTTCGGCACCACCATGTACGACCCGGCCCTGCTCACCATGCCCGTCATGCTTCTCTACGGCGAGTTCGAGGAGAGTGCCGACAAGCGCGAGGATCTACACACCCTCTTCGCCAGTCTGGGGACGATGAACAAGCGCTGGGTGGTGGTCCCTGGCGGAGGGCATACTATCCATCTTGAGGAGGGGCACCTCAGGGTCTGTTACGAGATCGCCAAGTTCTTCAGCGCTCCCGACTGATGGCGCAGTCGGCGAAAAGAGCCTACACGCTCGAAGCGGCTTTACGTCAACTTGTGCTACAATAGTATTAGAAGCCCACTTGCGGTGAGTGAGCGCAGAGGCGCTCATGGTGAGCCTGTCGAACCATGAAGGACCCTTCGACGGGGCTCAGGGTGAGCGGAGAAACAAAGGCCTACTTGTGTAGCTGGAGCGAGGCCTTGCGGGGTAGTGGAGAAGGGGGTACTGAAATGGCGGTCATAATTGTCACGCAGCGGGATGTTGATCCAGATAACCAGGAGGAGGTATTCGATCTGCTGAGGCAGCTTCGGGCCCGGGCGGTTCTCAAGCCGGGCTACATCTCGGGAGAGACGCTCTTTTCTGCCAGTAAGAGCGGCGATTTTCTCACCATTGGCCGGTGGCGGAGCCTCAAGGATTGGCATGCCTGGGAGAATAGCCCTGAACGGCGGCAGATCCTATCCAAGATAGACCTGCTGCTATTGGCCCCGGCAGTGGTAAACGTGTACCTGGATTCACCTGCTCCTGTGCCGGAAGGGGTGTAGTGCTTCGGTTTTGTGAGACTAAAGGGGAGCAGCAATGAAGTACGCCACAAAGATCGGCTGGGGGATTATTATCGGGTTTGCGATTTTGGCGCTAAGGCGGCTTGCCACCAAGAAAAGTGTTGGTTGGGTTGACGAGAGGGAGGAGGCCTTTGTGAAATCCAAGGCCAAGATCGACGCTACCGAGCCCTCGGTTATTAAACCGTTTATCTGGTGGCCTTGGTAAGTAGAGGCCCCGGTGCGTTTGGCTGTTGGCTAAAAGGGTGGAATGGGGGGCATTTGCCTCTTGTGAGCGCTGGCGGCGGCCATGGCGTCTACCCTCCTCCGCACCTGCTCCTCGGCCTGGCCGGTGGTGAGATAGAGGTCCAGCTCCTTATAGGTCAGCCCCATCTCTCCCTCATCGGTTTGGCCTGCCCACAGGCCGGCGGTGGGCGGTCTATCTATAATGTCTTGGGGGATGCCTAGATAGGCGGCCAGCTCCCAGACTCTAGTCTTCACGAGATTCCCCAGGGGCAAAATGTCCACGCCGCCGTCGCCGTACTTCGTCGAGTAGCCTACCGCCAGCTCGCTCCTATTGCCGGTGCCCGCCACCAAGTAACGAAGGCGGTTGGCCAAATAGTACAGAGTGATCATCCTCAGCCGGGGCTTGAGGTTAGCCTCGGCCGTTCTTTTCGTGGCGGGGTCGAAGTCAGCGCCGGGCAGGGTTTGCAGTAGCGAGTCGAAAATGGAGTCGAGGGCGATGGTTCTCGTCGGGATCTGGAACTGGTCGGCCACCGCCTGGGCAAGGGCCACGTCCTTTTCGTCGCTGTGGCAGGGCATAATGACCCCCAGGACATCCCGAGGGAAGGCCCTTTTGCACAGCACCGCCACTACCGCGGAATCGACGCCTCCGCTCAACCCCAGCACCGCGCCTATGCAGTGGGCCGCCGCTACCCTTTCCCTTATCCAGTCTACCAGCTTGTTCGTTAAATCTTCCACAGCGAAGGGCATACCTCCGTGTATTTGAAGCAAGTATAGCAGAAGGGGTTGACCATTTGAAGTCTTTGTACGGCTGCTTGACGGCTGGGGAGAGAGGTTATATCATTGGTTTGTTGATTTAGCCCACCGTTTGAGTGAAGGGAGAAGGCCAACGGCCAGGTTCTACGGACTAGCCCTTGTTTTGACAGCCCTGTTATCGGTAAATGTGGTGAAAGGTGCTAGTGCAAGCGTTATTGAGGTGCCCCAGATTAAAGAGTTCTCTATCGTCACTGAGTCTCACGACCAGATAAATCCTGGTATCAGCGGTAACGTTGTTATCTGGCAAGACAACCGCAATGGTAACTGGGACGCCTGTGGTGCAAGGCTGGTGAGATCAACGAACCAAAGCCGCATTGAGGGCAGGGTTTTCGTTGATACCAACCAGAACGGCGTGCTGGACGCGGGGGAGCCGGGGCTGCCGGGGGTAGCGCTCACTATTGACTCGGATGGCTGGTCGGCGTCCACAACCTCCCGGGGCGACGGCTTCTACGACTTTGCCGCCCTGGGAGAAGGCAAATATAAGATAACGATGCATATACCCTCAGGATACCACCCCAGCACCCTGACTACTAGAGCTGGCCTGGAGCTGAGCGGGATGCCCGAAGACGTAATGGCAAACATCAACTTTGGTTTAGTGCAAAGGGCATCTCCCGGAGTGCTGGACTATCCCATTGCCAACGGCCATTTCTTCACCCAAACCGGTGGTGACCTAGCAGACCGGGGGTACGGGTTTGCTGTCACTAATGAAGAGGGCGTCCATTTCTGGGACACCTGGCAGCGCTTCGGGCTGAATGTCGGTTACCCCGTCTCCCAGCGCTTCCTCTGGAAGGGCTTCCTCACCCAAGTCTTTCAGAAGGCCGTCTTCCAGTGGCAGCCGGAGGCCGGCCAGGTCTACCTCATCAACACCTTCGATGAGCTGCACGACGCCGGCTATGACCCCTGGCTCCTGGCTTTCCGCTCCACGCCCCCTCAACTCGATCCCTCCTTCGATGCCGGCAAGACGTCGGAGGAGATCGTCCGGGATAGGCTGGCACTTCTGGAGGACAACGCTTTCATCAAGGCTAGCTACTTCTTTGCCCCCGATCCGCTTGCGGTCTATGGCCTGCCCACTTCCGAGGTGACGGATATGGGTAGCCACTGGGCGATACGGCTACAGCGGGCGGTGATACAGCAGTGGAAGGTGGGCGTACCCTGGGCCATAGTGAGGGAGGTCACCGTGGCCAACGGCGGCGACATCGCCAAAGAGCTGGGCCTCTTTCCCGCCGTGGCGCTAGTGCCACAGCCACCGCCCTAGCGGGGCCACCAATGCCTATAAGAGCTTTTCTGTTCGCTCACAGGCTTCTCCTGGTCTTCCTATCTCCTCCGCAGGGTAACGGCTGCCCCCACCGAGGCGATGGCGGCAAAGGCCAGGAGCACCCCCAGCTCCAGCCCTATGTCCGTTAGGGATTTGCCCGCTAGCATGATGTCGCGCAGGCCTCTAATAGCATAGGTTAGCGGCATGACCTTCGATAGCCACTGCAGGTAGCTCGCCATTTGCTCCACCGGCCAGAGGACGCCCGAGAGGAACACCTGGGGTAGGATGAACAGGGGGATGAACTGCACCACCTGGAATTCGTTGCTGGCGTAGGCGGAGACGAAGATGCCCAGATTGACAGCCCCCACGGTTATGATGACCTGCATGACGAATATCTGCCACAGTTCGCCCTTATACTGGATGTCCAGGGCATAGATGGTGAACAAAAGGACGATGACGGATTGCATAATGGCGAAGAGGAGGAATCCCAGCAGGTAGCCCAGGGCCAGGTCCCAGCGAGAGACGGGCGAGGCTAGCAGACGTTCCAGGGTGCCCTGGGAGCGCTCCCTCAGGAAGCTGACGCCAGTTAGTATGAAGCCGAAGAATAGCGCCATGACCGCCAGCACCGCGGGCGCTATATAGCTCAGCACCCCTTGACCTATCTCCTCCGGAAAGCTCAGGGCTATCACCGTCATCACCACGATGGGGACTAAAAACATGAGGGCTAAAGTCCTGCGGTCGCGCAGGAACTGGCGAATTATGCGCATGGTGATGGCCCTTATGCGGTTAAGGGACACGGTCTTGCTCCTTGCGGCGGGCGAAATAGAGAAAGGCCTCTTCCAGCCCGGCTTGGGGGTCGCCAGTGGCCGCTCGTAGCTCCTGCGATGTGCCCTGAGCGATGACGCGGCCCTCTCGCAGGAAGGCGAGCTGATCGCAATGGGCGGCGTCATCCATGGTATGGCTGGAGATGACCAGCGTGACCCCTTGGCGAGTCAGCCCGTGGAAGTAGTCCCAGAAGACGACGCGCAGCTCCGGGTCCAGTCCAACGGTAGGTTCGTCCAGAAACAGAAGACGGGGCTCATGTACCAGAGCGCAGGCCAGGCTGAGGCGCTGGCGCATGCCGCCGCTAAGGTTCATAGCCAGCTCGGCACGTCTTTCCCAGAGGTCAACCAGCCGGGCCACCTCCTCTATCCTTTGCCGGCGCTTGCCTCCATCCCTCAAGCCATACACCTCAGCGAAGAAGTCCAGATTCTCCGCCACCGAAAGCTCGTTGTACAGAGCTGCAAGCTGAGGCATATAACCGATGTAGCGGGCCACCCGGGGCGAAGGTCGCTCTCCCAGCACCAGCGCTATGCCGCCCTGCGGCTTCAGCAGGCCCACCAGCACCCGTATCAGGGTGGTCTTCCCAGCGCCGTTTGGCCCCAGCAGGCCGAAGCTGACACCCCTGGGTATGATCAGGTCCAGTCCATCCAAGGCTTTTAGCTGGCCGTAACGGAAGTTCAAACCCTCGGTTGAAGCAGCCGATCCTTGCACCATATTCCCTCTATGCCATCATCTGCAATCGTCCAGAAATCGGCCAGGGCTAATCCAAAAGGATGACGGTTAGGTACATGAGAACAGCGCCCAGCAATACCGCCACCACATTGCGGGGGATGTCTCCTTGATGGGTCTCTGGGATCAGGTCGGAGGCGGCCACGTAGAGAAAGGAGCCCGCCCCTATAGCCAGCATGACACCAAGCCCTGATTCAGATAGGCTGCCCAGAGGGCCCATAGCCAATGCAGCACCCACAGGCGTGGCTAAGGCCACAGCTACGGACAATATCAGCGCCGTTTTCCTCGCCATTCTGATTAGGAGCAGGGCAAAGGTGGTGATCCCCTCAGGGAGTTCGTGGAGGATGACCGCTCCGGCTGCCAGAAGCCCAAATTCGAAGCTGACGGCGAATCCGACGGCTATGACAAAGCCATCGACCAGGGAATGGAGGAAAAGGCCTGAGAAGATAACAGGCCCCTTAGCAAGCGCCGCCCTTCGGGGTCCCTCTTGAAAATGGATTTCAAGGCCGGAGTGGGAGACGACTACAGCCTCTAAGAGGAAGAAGGCGATGAAGGACGCCAATACGACCAGTGTGGTACTGCTTGTCAGCCCCGATGCCTCGGGGATCAGTTTTGCCAGAGCGAGGGTGAGCAGAGAGCCGGCGGCAAAAGAGTTGACATAGTGGGAGTACTTGAGAGCTAGCTTCTGTCTCCATAAGACCGCCAAGATCCCGCTGAAGGTAGCGGCGCCAGCTATCCCACTGTAGATTAAGGCATTTGTTTCCATCTCACACCTGACTTACAAATATCTCACTGCGATCTTCGACCGGGATTATTGGGCATGCCTAGCTTTAATCGCGCCTACAAAAGGCGAAACTCTATCGGCTGGCCCTCGTCAACGTCCACATGCGTTCGTGGATTATACTCCTCGCGCCCATTACTGTCTACTCAAAGTAGCGATCCAAGCAACTTAATGACGCCACTTGCAGTCTTTTGCTATACCTGTTGGGTAAGGAGGGCAAAAGGTGCTTGGCAGTCATTACCCAGATGAGTCTGTAAAAAGGCAGCGCAACTAACTTGAAAGAACAACCTCTCGCACTTAGGCATCGCTTTCGTTTTATCCTGAGCCTCTTGGTTGGCATGGCCCTGCTCATGGGTGTATCCGAGTTTGTCAACCTGGCCCCTGCTCTGGAGAAGTTCGATGAATATCCGTGGTCCCGGCTCTGGATTGTCTTAGCATTGAGTTTGGGATATTACCAGCTCAAGGCTCTGCGCCGTCCTTGGGCTGAGCCCTACCTGCCCAAATCAGAATAACTAAGGGTACAATATTACACGATAGGCCGAAGCTCTCTCTAGTTACTATTGGGATTCTAGAGAACAAATGGCATACTTTTTTAATCTTTTGCTCTTGGATTTTATGACTCTTTTATCCATAACTCTTTACACTTATTGCGAGCGTTCCACAGTGGTCGTCTTTTCTCCAGAATCTAGACTCCTATCCTGGGAGGTGGGTAAATGAAAGGAATCATAATCACAGCGACAGGGATACTTGTTCTGTGTATGATCATTCTAGGGGCTGCGTGCAGCCGGGCTCCTACGCCAACTCCGACCCCAGCGACTATGACAACGGTATCACTAACTCCCCTAGAGCAGGCACGTGCAAAGATCAAACACGTGGTCATCATCATGCAAGAGAATCGCTCCTTCGATTCCTACTTTGGCACCTTTCCCGGCGCTGACGGCATCCCCATGGAGAATGGAGTGCCTACCGTCTGCTCGCCGGACCCTCTTACGAACCAGTGTGTGGCACCGTACCATGATCCATCGCTGCTCAACGCCGGCGGCCCGCACGCCATGGAAGATGTGACTAATTGTATCAACGGCGGCAAGATGGATGGCTTCGTCGCCTTGCAGCGCGAGGCATGCAAGACGGCTCCTAGTCCGGATTGTGGAAGAGTAACCGACATGCCCGACGTCATGGGCTATCACGACGCGCGGGAGATTCCCAACTACTGGAACTATGCCCGGGAATTTGTGCTTCAGGATCGCATGTTCGCGCCGGCCAGGTCGTGGAGCTTGCCGATACATCTTTTCACCGTATCCGGGTGGTCGGCGGTTTGCACTACGCTGGGCGATCCCATGAGCTGCGTGAACGAGCTAATGTTTCCCAATTTCCCTCCCGACGTAGGCCAGAAGCAACCCGATGGCACCGCTAAGCGGCCCATCTATGCCTGGACCGATATCACCTACCTCCTGCACAAGGAGAACGTGAGTTGGGCCTATTATGTTGCCGAAGGAACGGAACCGGAGTGTGAAGATCCCACAGAGCCCTGCATACCCAGCCTAACGTTGCCGGGCCCGCCAGGACCGGGAACCCCGGGTATCTGGAATCCTTTGCCTTGGTTCGATACCGTCCGTGAGAACGACGAGCTTGGCAATATCCCGACGTTATCGCACTTCTATGAGGCGGCCCGAACCGGAACCTTGCCTGCGGTCTCATGGATAGCGCCGGATGGCTATAGCAGCGAACACCCATATTGGCAATCGGCCATCAGCAATGGTGAGTCGTACGTGACCTCCCTCATCAACACCATCATGGAGGGGCCAGAATGGGACAGCACGGCCATCTTCCTTGTTTGGGATGATTGGGGAGGATTCTACGACCACGTCATACCGCCCCAGGTTGATGAAAATGGCTACGGTCTGCGGGTACCAGGCCTACTGATCAGCCCCTATGCCAAAAAGGGGTACATCGACCATCAGGTGTTGAGCTTTGATGCCTACCTGAAGTTCATCGAGGACCTTTTCTTGAACGGGCAGAGGCTTGACCCCCAGACGGACGGTCGTCCTGATCCGCGGCCTACAGTGCGGGAGAACACCCCCGGGCTTGGTGACCTGCTGAATGAGTTCGATTTCTCCCAACCAGCGCGGCCGCCAGTGATATTGCCAGCGTACCCACCGCCGGGCCCGCTCCCGGGATAGACGGGGCTCGCCCCCTTTGTTTGGCGTAGGAGAAAGATATAGAACAATAGGGTATTTTCAAGGCCCAATAGTACCAAGCGAAGGGAATGAGTATTGGAGCGGGTGGCAACAATGAAGAAGCTTAGCGCCGAGGGGCTAGCACCTGGCTTATCTCTGGCCATAATAGCAATTATATTGCTGGCTTTGGCTTTCGGGTGTTCCACCACCCCCGCCGCTACGCCAACGGCGACCGCCATACCCAGTCCGATCCCCACGGCGACGCCCACACCGCCATCGTCTCCCTCCATAAAGCCGGAGAATGCCTCTCGCGTCAAGGAATCCGGGAGAATCAACGTGAGCGGACCTCTTAAGCTTGTCTGGTCTCTAAAAGGCGACTCCTTGGCTATTCTGGGTCAGACAACCGTTTCTTTGTTTGACCCGAACACGCTCCAGCGGCAAGTCACCTTCGAAGGTTCAGCGAGGGTCCTGGACTTTTCCTCGGATGGCCACACTGTAGCTATCCAAAGCGGTGCGGACCAGGTGGAGCTAGACAATGTGACCAGTGGCAAGGCAGTCACTAATATCAAGCTCGGAGTTCCCTCCGTGCAGGGGCTCTTCTCCCCGGATGGAGCGATGTTGGCGCTAACAATGCAGGATGAAATCGCAGTGACACTCTGGGATGTCGCCACTGGGCAGCAACTGCGCAAGTTGAGCGGATTTCGGACGGCGGCGCCTGTCTATGGCATATTCTTTGCCCCGAACGGGCGCAGCTTGATCTGGAGGGCAAGAGCCACGGTGCAACTGATGGACATTGCCACCGGCCAGTTGGGCCCTATCTTCAGTCACGAAGACTTCGTTACGGCGCTGGCCCTGTCACCAGATGGCAAGACCCTAGCCACTGTCGTGCCCACAATGGTTGACAACCAATTCGTCGGATCAATAAAGCTCTGGGATACGGCCAGCGGCAGCGGGACTGCCACGCTGACCCAAGACGATCGGCCAGCGATGAGTATCACCTTCTCCAATGACGGGCGGCTCTTGGCGGCTGACTCAGGTACTTTTATAGAGCTTTGGGATATGGCCAGCCATCAGAGGTTGCAGACCTTGAACGCCTTGAGCAGCGCCACCGATAACATAGACTGGCTGGCCTTCTCTCCTGATGGCGCTATCTTGGCCTCCACCGCGACCGATGGTACGGTGAGGCTCTGGCGAGTCAGCCCATGAGCCTGCCATTTCGCTCGCAAAGAGTGCCTATGAAGTTAGCAGTAATTGGGCTGTTCCCCTTGATTTGGCCGATTGCCGAGATGTACAATAATCGAGTGTCGTTTTTAGCCATCATTGTAAACAGTACCATGCGAACGCAATGAACCTTTGAGCGAGAGGTGAAATGAAGAACCTTAGAGCTAGCAGAGCAGTACTTGGCTTATCTCTGGCCATAATAACAATTCTAATGCTGGTTTTGGCTTTCGGGTGTTCCACCACCCCCCCCGCCACGCCAACGGCGACTGCCATCCCCAGTCCGGTCCCCACGGCGACGCCCACACCTCCGAGAAACGTAGTCCTCATTGGCTGGGACGCGGCTGAGAGAAGCCAGGTGAAGGAATCCCTCAGTCAGGGGAAATTACCCAATCTCCAAAAGCTAAGTTCCGAAGGAACCATGGTAGCTATTGATATGCTCAGGACAACGGACACCGCGTCTGGCTGGACCCAAATCCTAACCGGATATGAGCCCGAGGTTACCGGCGTCTTTGCCAACGACCGTACTAACTCGATACCAAAGGGGTTCACGGTATTTGAGCGCCTGGAGCAATACTTCGGACCGCAGAACTTTGTCACTGTAGCTGTGATTAGTAAGAAAGGCAATATGGAGTCCGACCCCGGCAAGCCCTATTACTATACCAAGGACAGCATGGATGTCTTCATTAACGGCCTCGAGGAAGATGACAACGTAGTCTCCAAAACTCTGGAGCTGTTGGGGCAGTATAAGGATAAGCCATTCTTCTTCTTCGTTCATTTTGCCGCAGTGGACAACGCCGGACATCAGTATGCCGAGGGCTCGCAGCAGTACAAAGACGCCTTTATATCTTATGACACCCATACGGGTATGATCGTGCAGAAGCTGAAGGAATTGAACCTGTACGACCGGACCTTGGTCTATGTTACTGCGGACCACGGGTTCGATGTAGGTCAGAAGAACCACCATGATGCGCCCTATGTTTTCCTGGCGACCAATGATCCGCTGGTGATGCGCCGTGGTTTACGGGAGGACATCGCCCCCACCATACTGGATAGATTCGGCTTGGATTTGAGTAAAATCAATCCCCCTCTGGACGGGCATCCCCTGACCAAGCCCTACCAGCTGCCTCTCTGGTAGTATGCACGTGAGGCTGGCTCGGGAAGGCGAATGACAGCACCAGCTTGCGGGGGCGCTGGCGTGACAGGTATAGGGATGTGCTGCGGCTGCCATTTTAGTCCACTTAAGGCCATCAAATGCCGCACAAGCTCTGAGCCAGATCTTGACAGCCCGCCATCGTGCGTTTAGCATAACCACGAACGTGAGGAAATCGTTTTAGCTCCCCATTGGGAGTGTCCTTGAAGTTTTTAGGGTTCGTCAGAGGGGAGAAGGCTGTCT
>Ga0299912_10000428_pt1 | contig 36575 bp, 30 predicted proteins | sample RVTome_2_FD_207667 | JGI IMG/M metagenome (GOLD analysis project Ga0299912, IMG submission 207667) | Soil microbial communities from uranium-contaminated site in the Upper Colorado River Basin, Wyoming, United States - RVT95D214 (version 2) ... | reverse complement strand
CATCGCTTTGGCAATGTCGGCCTTCGTCATGCCGACGCCGCTATCGCTGACGCTAAAGACCTGCCCGCCATCGGCTGCGGTCCATGCGCGCAACGTTACCGATCCCCCGGCGGAGGTAAATTTCACCGCATTGGTCAACAGATTGATGAGGATCTGCTTCATCCGACGCGTGTCGGCATAAATCATCGGAGGGTCGACCTTAATGTCGGTGCAAAGACGGACGTCTTTCAGCTCGGCGCGGATGCGCACGTAGCGCATCGCATCATGCACCAACTCGCCAATATCCAAGGTCGTTTCATGCAGTTCCATCTTATGCGCTTCGATGGCGGTAATATCGAGCATATCCTTGATCAAGTCGTAAAGATGATGGCCGGATGCGCCGATATCGTCGATGTAACTTGCATATTTTTCATGACCGATGGGGCCAAAAATCTGCCGCTTGATGGTTTCGGAAAATCCGATGATGGCATTCAACGGCGTAAGCAGCTCATGACTCATGTGCGCGAGAAATTCCGTCTTGGCCTCGGATGCGCGCTCGGCTTCCATTTTGGCTTGGTCGTAATGTTCCGCCATTTCCACGTATTGCACGGCGAGCGCTTCTGCGCGTTCGCGGGCGTCTTGCAGCGTAAAGATTTCTTTGATCAAACGATCATTGGTGCGGCGCAATTTTTGTTCGCTATTTCTGAGCGTCAGCGCCAAGCGGGTCACGGCGGATAGCGAAGAATGTTGAGTGGGGTCTAAAATAAATTCGGCAATCGCCCCCTCGGCGACAAAATTGTGTTGTCCATTGAGCGTACCGGAATTGGACAACACAATAATCGGCGTTTTCAAACCCGCCTCTTTCGAGCTGACGATAATCGTATGCGCCAATTGCGGCGTTTCATTTTGACTGAGGACAAAACAAATATCGTGACGGCCCTCTACCATCGCTTCAAGCGCGCCATCTTCATCGTCGACATCGTCGATATCGACCACCACGGCCTCACCCTTAAAGGCGTTTTTCAATGCCTCTCGGATTTCCGCATTACCGCTAACCAATAAAACTTGAAAATGCATCATCTTATGTTTTTATCACACTTTCCTTGTCGTTAAGGCCTTGTCGTTAAGGCCTTGTCGTTAAGGCTAATCTTACACAGCAAATGCATGATTAAGGAATACGGTAACTTCTGATCAATTTTGCACCGCTTTAGCGCCCCCTGCGTCAAAGCTCGATTTCCATTCCTTCTTTGGCCCCAAACGCCCCCGGCCACGTGGCGGTGGCCTGCGACACCATGCTGCGCACCACATCGTCATTATAATCGGGCGAATAGTGAAACATAGCCATCCGCTTGGCGTTGGCCATCTGACATAATTTCACCCCTTCGTTCCACGTAGAGTGACCCCAGCCGAGCTTGGATGGAAGCTCGGCTTCGGTGTAGGTCGTATCATAGATCACGAGGTCCGCATCGCGCATGTGCTCGACCAACCCTAAGTTCGGCGCATCCGGATCATGTTCGGTGTCCGTGGCGTAAACCAAGACCTTGCCTTCAGCTTCGATGCGATAAGCCGTAGACCCCGCCGGGTGATTTAGCCCGTAAGTTTTTACGCGCACGCCCTCAAACAAATCGAATTCATCCCCCGCGTGGAAGCCTTCGCAAATCACGGTAGACGCCAAGTGGTCGTACTGTACGGGATGCAATTCCTCCATCATATGATGGCGGATCAAATCTTCGACCGTCAGATCGCCGTAATTGAGCGCGGCTTTGATGGTGATGGTATGGCCTGGAATGTAGATCGGTTTGAAATAATTCAGCCCGCCGGTGTGATCGTTGTGAAAATGACTCATCAAAATCGCGATCTCGCGCACGCCCCGCTTCAGCAGGTCATTGCCCAGCCACAACATACCCGTGCCGGCGTCAAGGATGACGGTGCGGCCCATAATCTCAAGTTCGACGCAGGACGTATTTCCGCCGAATTCCAAATAATCGGGATAGGCGCACGATACACTTCCCCGCACGCCCCAGAATTTAATCCGCAAACCCATCTCCCATCGCAGTGTATGGCGCCCACTCGATTCTCTAAGACATTACGCGCGCTTATCGCTAACCTCAAGTCACACAAAAAGGATTGCCCAACATGCTCAAACCCGTAAGCTAAGCACGACGTTTCATCATACTTTAGTCGATCGGAGTTTGTGGTTCGTGTTGTGTGGCAAACGCCCTAAGCGCGATACGCCGATGGATCAATTTCTGCATCGTGAGGAATTGAGCGACGATGAACGCGCGATTTTGGATCTATACCTTACCGGTGTCGCCCACGCGCTAAATGGCGTTAACGCCGTACATGCCGCCAGCGACAAAGAACCCATCTACCTTAGGCCTGACGATCGTGCCGCCTTAGAGGCGGCGGAATTGAAAGATATCATCGATGACTTTCTTAAACATCGGCCCGATATGAAACAAGTTCCGCTGGGTTTGGTCGCTGTCACCGCGGTGTTATACAAATTCAATCCTTAAAGCATCAAAAGCCTAACGCGCCGCTGCACTCGTCATACATATTATGTTATCGGCGCAGAGCTAAAGTCGGCTTCGGTCCGGCGAAAGGTTGTCCGCTTCCTTGCGTCGGGACCGCCCTGTTATCCGACCCATCAAACAGCCTTAGCATGCGCCTTGGCATGCAGCGCATGCAGCTTGTCCACCGTTACGCCTCGATAGCTTCGCCACACGGCCAACGCGCCGGTAAAATCTTGGCCTTCGGTATATTCGTTATGCACAATTAAACAGGGAACACCCGCGCGCCGACAAGCGATCAATCCGTTGCGGCTGTCTTCCAGCGCCAAGGTCTCGCCAGCCGCTAGCCCCAATTGCGCCAGCACCCAGAGATAAACATCGGGTTGCGGTTTCAAGACCGGCACCTTCCCCCCGTCACCGATACAACTGAACCAACCCGTAGCATCCGCCCCCAAATTCGCTTCCAACAATGCTGTCACGTTTACCGGCGTGGTGGTGGTGGCGATGGCGAGGGTCATTTTTTTCGCGCGCGCTTCAAGAATCAACTCTTTAATGCCAGGACGCAGCGGCACCTGACCGTCGTTCAAGCGGGCCACAAAGAATGTCGTTTTCGATTGGTGCAGGGCTGCGATCTCGGCATCGATGGTGTCGTGACGCAATCGGTCGGGATCATGATCTTCCAAGTAATAACGAATGCGCTGTTTGCCGCCCGTAACGGCCAATAGCTTTTTATAATGGGGGCGATCCCAGCGCCAATCCAGCCCGGCGGCTTCAAACGCATCGTTAAAGGCTTCACGGTGCGCGTCTTCGGTATCGGCCAGAGTTCCGTCAACGTCAAATATTATCGCCTTCATATTGATCCCTTTAACAATTCGTCTACACTCATCGTCGTCCGCCGCGTATTGCGCCACAATGTACACTTGGGCAATGTGGGTTTTGCACGGCGGATATACAATAGCCTTTATGTCCTAACCTTCACCGATCGCCTTTACCACGGAGCACCGGGTCGCATGACGCATCTATTGCATGAGGTCAAGGAAGAGCTCGATTGGACCACGCGCGAGCTGATCGACGCGGAAACCCAATTGGAAGCGCTTGAACAGCAATTTCGCAGCAAAGTCGCAACCATCGACAACACACAGGAACGGGATGCTTTTATCGCCCAGATCGAAGCGCAAAAACACGCGCTCAAGATTAAAGACCTTTATAGCATCCTGTCTCGTGCGGCGCTGCGTTATAGCCTGTTGACACGGGTGTTCGAAATTGGCGCGATGCATAGCGATATTGACGATATCGTCACGGCCTTGACCGATGGGCAACTGTTTCGTTTGGATGAAACCAACACGGAAACGGATCAAACCATTTTGGAAGTCGCCGAAGCCCTGCAAACCTACTTCAACGGCCATTTTGACGAGGCCGCCGACACGCAATTGCGCGAAGCCTGGATGCGCATCGAAGACACCCTGCGCACCCTTAAACGCAACATTTAAGGCGCACCGTCAACCTGGACGCACCTTCAGCGGACCCCGATCAACCCCAGTTTCCCGAATCCAGGCCTGCACTGGAGCGGTAAGTTGATATAAGCCCTGTTTGTTAGTCTTAAGTGTTAAAAGGTCGTTTTCTGGCGCATTTTTCACCCTCGGATTTGCCCAAATAGCCCCCTCGTTTTTGCATATTCTAAATAAGGAAAATTTGATGACGTTAGTCATATTGGCGTAAAATTCAGAATCAACGCATTGACCCAAAACACAGAATAACCGCCTATCCGTAACGGTGCAGCGACTTTCCATGTGCATTCAGCCACGCTTTGGCCTCGCTCATGCGCCCGGTGAGGCTGTTCGCCAGCGCCCAAAAGGCCGGGCCGTGATCGCGATACGCCAGGTGCGCGACCTCGTGGGCGACCACGTAATCCAATACAAATTCCGGCGCCAAGATCAGCCGCCAGCTAAAATTCAACTGTCCATCGACCGCACACGACCCCCAACGGGAGCGGGTATCGCGCACGGTGACCCGCCCAGCGCGCAGCGGCTCAAAGCCAGCGCGCAGCGGTTCGCATCCGGCGCGGGGCGGCCCATATTCGCCGCGCAGCGGGTGGGCATCGCCCAAAAGTGCGGATTTTTCCTGAACGCGCCGAACGATTTCCGCTTTCGCCTGGGCCTTTAACCAGTCGGTGAGGCGGCGCGCCAAATGTTCCGCTCGCCCGGAAACGATGATGGTTTCGCCTTCGCGCCGGATGCCGCGCGCGCCCGGCTGATGCCGCACGGCGTGTTCGACGCCCAAATAGGGGATGGACTGGCCGTCGACAAACGGCGCCGGAGTGGGTTGACGTTTAAGCTGCGCCGCAATCCAGCCCGCCCGGCGCTGGGCCATATCCACGCCGTCGCGGATTGGGGTGCGGGCCGGGATCGTCACCACCGCGCCGCCGGTGTTTTCATCGATACGCAAGATCAATTGGCGGGCGCGCGCATTGCGGCGCACGCGCAACGGCACGGCGCGTCCGTCAATCTCAATGGTGTGGTGCGAATCGGCCATAGCCCCATTATCGCACAAAGCCGGTTAATCGATTGACCCATAAGCGCCAAAATCGCCCTGCCGACCCCGGCGAATCAACGCATCCCTCAGCCCAAGACATCACAAGACGCCAAAGGAACGGATCAGACGCGCGATTTTGAGCCGACGTAATCGGACTTAAGCGGATTTGGGCGGATTTGGGCGGATTTGGGCGGATTTGGGCTAAGTCGGGCTAAATCGGACCGATTTTGGCGATATTGGGCAATATATTGGCTATATTCGGCCATATCCGCGCAAAAATCACCCAAATTGAGGGTAAGCCGTAGGAATTTCGCCAAATTTTGGAGAGTTGTGCGTCGATTGGAATGGATTTTCACCATTTTAGGCCGTTTTCAGCCCCAAAAGGGCGTTTAACGCGGCCAATCGACGATGTGATCTTCCAAATCGCCCGCTTCGTGGTGCGCCAGACACCGCCCGCGCACCGCAATACCGGCGCTGAATACCGTCTCGCGGGTGCCGGAAACCAAGGGATGCCACGCGGGCAAATCCTTGCCCTCGGCCAACAGGCGGTACGCGCAGGTGCTCGGCATCCACTTCAATTCATGGATATTTGTGGGGCTCAGCGGCATACAATCGGGCATATAGCGAAACCGTTCGGCATAATTGGAGCAGCCGCAGGTCTCTTGATCCAACAGCGTACACGCCACATTGGTATAGCTGATTTCACCGGTATCGATGTCTTCAAGCTTTTCCAGGCAGCAACGCCCGCAGCCGTCGCACAGGCTTTCCCACTCGGCCGGAGTCATGTTTTGCAGGGATTTTTCTCGCCAAAACGCCATATTTTACCTCTTAACGCGTCCGATGGGCCTGAATAAAGGCCGCCACACGGGGTTGGATGACGTTTCGCCACGTGCGCCCATTGAACAAGCCATAATGGCCGACGCCTTGCTGTTCCAAATGCTCGCGTTTGCAGTGGGGCAGATGCGGGCACAGATCATGCGCCGCGCGGGTCTGGCCGACGCCGGAAATATCGTCCAATTCACCTTCGATGGTGAACAAAGCGACGTCACGGATCGCCGCCGGATCGACCCGACGCCCGCGGTACCGGAGTTTACCTTCCGGCAAGGCGTGGTCGTGAAACACCGCCCGCACCGTTTCCAAGAAGTATTCGGCGGGCAGATCCATCACCGACATGTATTCGTCGTAAAATCGACGATGATGCGCCGCGCTGTCGCCGTCGCCTTGCACCAGATGCCAAAAATGATCCACATGAGCGCCCACATGACGCTCGGCGTTCATGCCCAAAAAGCCCTGCAACTGCAAAAATCCGGGATAAACCCTGCGCCCGAAGCCGGGATAAGCAAACGGAACGGGGTGGATAAAGCGGCTTTCAAACCACTGGATGGAGTGATCCTTGGCGAACGCATTGACCGCCGTCGGGGCCTTGCGGGTATCCACCGGCCCGCCCATAAGGGTCATGGAGCGCGGGCGCACGGCGTCGTCTTGGCAGAGCAGCGCCACCGCCGCCATCACCGGCACGGAAGGCTGGCACACCGCGATCACGTGGCAATCGCCGCCGAGCAGCGTCAAATGGCGCATCACCACTTCGATATAATCGTCCAAGTGAAAATCGCCCTTGTTCAGCGGCACATCACGGGCATCGGTCCAATCGGTGATATAGACATCGTGGCCGGGCAGCATCGCCTCGACCGTGCCGCGCAGCAGCGTCGCAAAATGGCCGGAAAGAGGGGCCACCAGCAAGACTTTAGGCTGGGAACCGAGGTTTAAGTCTTCAGCGGCGTCGGCTTTGGCGAAGTGCAGCAGCGTGCAAAAGGGCGTTTCGTCGACCACCCGCTCATGCACAGGCACGCTTAGCGGGCCGTGTTTGCCCTGAACCGTCGTCTCAAGAATGCCAAATTCCGGCTTGCCATAGCGGCGCGTCAGGCGTTCGGCCAATTCCATACCCGCGATGACGGGGCGCATCGCCGGTTGCGCGCGCCACGGCGCCAGCGCCGCCTGGCCGGCCTGCAGCCACGCCCGATAGGGGCTGATCGCCAAGTGTTGAAATTCATGAAATTGGTAGAGCATGTGGGCCTGTTGCAATCCATTCGCCGCCGCATAATAGCGCAGAACCGTTCGCATGGGATGATTTATTCGCACCGCAGCACCAGTGTCCTGCCCCAGAAATACGCTACACGTCTTTCTGGGACAAGCAGGCCACTAACATCATGAATCACCCTAGGGTCCGCGAAAACCCTTACGCTTTTGCATCCCGGTCAATGAGATGCACAAACGAGCCGAACACATTGCCCGCCGCTTGACCCATAGGGCCGGTTTTTTGCCCATCGGCGTCGGCGGCTTCAAACAAATGGGGGCCGGGGCCTTCGCTGGTCACGGTGGCGTAATGAAATTCATGGCCTTTGAATTTGGTGTGAACGCGCCCCAAGGGCGTTTCGGCGATCAGCACCAAACGGCGATAGCCCAAATGCAATTTACGTTTTTCAAACGTGGTGCCGAGCGGCAACAGCCCCGCCATGGGGTGGGTGGTGCCGTCGGCATCCTGCATGCCGCGCCCCAACACCATATAGCCGCCGCACTCGCCGTACACGATCTTGCCTGCCTTGGCGAACGCCCGCAGTCCGCTCATGAACCGATCCGCACTGGCCAACCGGTAGGCATGCAATTCCGGATAACCGCCGGGCAAAAACACCGCGTCGGCGTTTTTGTCTGGCGTTTCGTCGTCGAGCGGGGAAAAAAAGCTCAGTTCGGCGCCTTGCTTGCGCCAGCCATCCAAGACCAGCGGATAGGCAAAAGCGAACGCTTCGTCCCGCGCCACCGCGATGCGCTGGCCCAAGGGTTGAAGCGGGCGGGCGTCGCCGTCGGCGCTCCAAGTCGTAGCCAGCGCCTTGATCGCCGCCAAATCCACATGGAGCGCCACGATATGACCCGCGCGGGCGATCAGCTCTTGCAAATTGGGGTGTTCGGCGGCCTGCACCAGGCCTAAATGGCGCGACGGCAATTCCATGCCGCCTTCCCACGGAATCATGCCCAGGACCGGCACATCGGGCAAAACGCGCTCCATCGCTTGGCGGATCACGCGTTGATGCTTTTCGCTGCCCACCCGGTTGAAAATCACCCCGGAGATGGCGACATCGGCGTCAAAAGCGCTAAAACCCAGCACGCTTGCCGCCGCCGACGCGCCCTGTGAACGCGCATCGACCACCAACACCACCGGCCAGCCGGTGATTTTGGCGATTTCGGCGGTCGAGCCCGCATCCGCCGTCGCCCCGTCGAACAGACCCATGACCCCTTCGACAATCACCATATCCGCATCAAACGCCGCCCCGGCCACCGCGCCCGCCAGCGTTTCGGCGCGCATCGCCCAAGGGTCCACATTATAACAAGGTTTGCCCGTGGCCTGGGCGTGGAACACCGGATCGATATAATCCGGCCCCGCCTTCAACGACGCCACCCGCACGCCGCCGCGACGCAGCGCCGCCAGCAAGCCCAGCGTCACGACCGTCTTGCCGCTGCCCGACGAAGGCGCGGCGATAATCAACCCCGCGTGACGTGACGATCCGATCATCAAAAATCCTTATAAAAGCTCTTTCAGCCGCGCGGCCATTTTGTCCGCTTCGGTGCCGTGATTGAAGTGCGTCACATAAAGACCGTCCGGCCCCATCAAATAAGTGATCGAGCTGTGATCCATGGTGTAGTTGCCGTCGGGATCGTCGGCGTTAACCTTGGCGTAAAAGGCTTTATAGGCGCGCGCCGCCGCCTTCACTTCATCCATGCTGCCCGTAAGGCCGATCATGGATGAATGAAAATGCGGCACATACGACGCCATCACTTCAGGGGTGTCGCGTTCGGGATCGACGGTCACAAACACCGGGACCACCTTAGCCAACTCTTCGGGGCTCAATTGATCCAGCGCCTCGGCCATGACGGAAAGCGACGTCGGACAGACGTCCGGACAATAGGTGTAGCCGAAATACATCAGCATATATTTGCCCGCAAAGTCCTTTTCGCTGACCCGTTTGCCGGTGTGATCGGTCAAGGTGAACGGCCCGCCGATCTGCACGCCAGCAGACTGCGAATGGCCGCCATCGCCGCCTGAAGTCATCCAATAGCGCCCCACCGTGGCGGCAATGACGACAAAAGCGGCGGCGAGAACGATAAAAACGATGCGCGACATGGATATTCCTATGGCTGGTTCAAAAACAGATGGCTCAAACAATACGGCCCGCTATCCCTGGGGGCAAGGGCATCTCCACAACAAAGAAATATCTGATCGTTTCCAATTTCGTCATATGCCCCTAAAGTGCCGCCATGACCTCTTCGATTTCACCTGCCCAAATGCCCATTGAGGGTCGCAAACCCTTGGACCGCCCGCTTAAAAAGGGCTGGACCACGGGCGCTTGCGCCGCCGCCGCCGCCGCCGCCGCATGGCGCGCGCTCAACTCAGGCGCGTTCGAGGCCAGCGTCACCATCCGCCTGCCGCGCGGGCAAACGCCGACCTTTACGCTGGCCACCCAATTGCTGGGCCAAGATTTCGCCGTCGCCGGCGTGATCAAGGACGCGGGCGACGACCCCGACGTCACCCACGGTTTGGAAATCATCGCCGACGTGCAAAAAAGCCGCCCAGGCCAAGGCGTCACCTTCGCCGCCGGAGACGGCGTCGGTACGGTCAGGCTCAAGGGCCTGCCCCTAAGCCCCGGCGAACCGGCCATCAATCCCGGCCCGCGCGCGCAGATCATTCAAGCGCTTCAAGACGTCTCTCGCGAGTTGGATTTAAGCGACAACCCGCCCAACGCGCACATCACGATTTCCATCCCCGGCGGGCGCGACGTGGCGCTCAAAACCATGAACGCGCGGTTGGGCATCGAAGGCGGGCTTTCGGTGCTGGGCACCACCGGCATCGTGGTGCCTTATTCGTGTTCAAGCTGGATCCATTCCATCCAGCGCGGCATCGACGTGGCGCGCGCGCAAAACCTAAATCACGTTTTGGCGTCGACCGGGCGCACCTCCGAAACCGCCGCCAATGCCGAACTGGCCCTGCCGGACGAAGCCCTAATCGACATGGGCGACTTCGCGGGCGGCTTGCTCAAATACGTGCGCAGCCATCCCGTCGATATGCTCACGCTGGCGGGCGGTTTCGCCAAACTGGCCAAACTGGCGCAAGGCGAGTTGGATTTGCACAGTTCGCGCTCCGCCGTCGATTTCGATCGGTTGGCCGATTTGCTGGCGCGCTTGGGCGCGCCGCGTGATGTGGTGGCCGGGGCCCGCGCTGCGCGCACTGCACAACGGGTATTGGAACTTGCCGATGAGCGCGCGCCTCACCTAGCGCACCTCGTCGCCCGCCAAGCGCGTGAAGTGGCGCTGGCCACGCTGGCGGGCGGCACCGATGTCGCGATATGGGTTTATGACCGCGCCGGTCGCCGGGTGGGCGTCAGTTAATGGCGGGACGGGCATTCAAGCTGCTCATTCTCGGCGGCACGAGCGAAGGCCGCGCCTTAGCCCATGCCGTTCATGCCGCGAATCCGCACGTTCATCTGATCACCTCGCTGGCGGGCGTGACAGAGCCCGCGCCCGATTTACCGGGCGAGGTGCGCAGCGGCGGTTTCGGCGGGGCAGACGGCCTCGCAACCTACATCAAAGACAATGCCATCAACGCGCTAATTGACGCCACCCATCCCTTCGCCCAACGCATCACCGAAAACGCCATGCAAGCCTGCGCCCAAACCGACACGCCTTATCTGCGCCTGGACCGGCCCGAATGGACCATGCCCGCCGACACCGATGTGGTGTTTGTCCCCGACGCCCATGAAGCGGCAAGGCTGGTGGCGCGCACGTCGGCGGCGGCGCTGCTCACCATCGGGCGTAAGGATTTGGCCGCCTTTGAAGGTGTCGCCAAGGTCAAACTGGTGGTGCGCGTGATCGAGCAGCCCGACACCGGGCTCAAGCTCAACAACGCTGCCTATGTGATCGCCCGCCCGCCCTTTACGCTCGATGGCGAAGTGGCGCTGATGCAGGCATACGGCATCGACACCGTCGTCACCAAAGCGTCGGGCGGCGACGCCACCCGCGCCAAACTCGACGCCGCAGCAGCAGTCGGCGCGCGTCTGGTGGTGCTGCGCCGCCCGCCCGCGCCGGATACCGAACCCGGATTTGGGCGGGTGTTTAACGTGGAAGACGCGGTTGCGTGGGTGTCGGCAAGGCTGTAAACATCGCTAAAAATATCGCTAATAATGCCATTTTGGTTTTCTAAATTAGCCTTGTTAATAGTTATAATATATTGTTATATATAACAAATATGTGAAAAAAATCATCGCTAAAAATATCGCTAAATAGTCGAATAAACATCGACAGAAAATGACAATGCTGATATGAATGATGGCATGTCCGATATCGAAGCCATTTTAAACCGCACAACCATACCGAAAATGATGGAACCGATGATGCCATCGTTGGCTTGCCCTGTTCGTCGCGAGCTTGAGGATTTATCTGTCGATTTAACGGATAAAGCCGCCCGCCTAGCAGGCGCCGTAAGACCCGCCATACAAATTGCTATTGGCGATCTGGTGCGGTCCATGAATTGCTACTATTCAAATCTTATCGAAGGGCATGACACACATCCCGCCGATATTGAGCGCGCCCTTAAGCGTGATTACTCAAATGAACCCAAAAAGCGCGATCTACAAAACGAAGCCGTGGCTCATATTGCCGTACAGAACATGATCGATACCGGAGAAGCGCCGCCAGCCGTTAGCGAGAACTTTATACAGTGGACCCATAAAGAGTTTTGCTCGCGTCTGCCCGATACCTTGCTGCACGTCACGGACCCGGCGACCAAAGAAATGATTAATGTCATTCCCGGTCATTATCGAGAGCGTGATGTCGAAGTTGGCAGGCACTTGCCTCCTGAGCCTTCCGCCTTGCCCCGGATGCTTGAGCGCTTTGCGAACGCGTATAATCTCGAACGCCTTGGAAGGGTGGACCGAGTTATTGCGGTTGCCGCATCGCATCATCGGCTGGCATGGATCCACCCGTTCTTAGACGGTAACGGGCGTGTTACGCGATTATTTTCACATGCCATGATGAAGGAAATCGGGATTGGTAGCGCCTTGTGGTCAATTTCTCGGGGGTTTGCAAGAAATGTTGAGCGTTACAAAGAAACGCTGATGAGGGCAGACCTGCCCCGACAGGGGGATCGAGATGGGCGTGGCGCACTTTCGGAGGCAGGCTTAGCGGAATTTTGCCGCTTCTTTCTCGAAACGGCTATCGATCAGGTGGAGTATATGAGCGATATGCTGGATACGGCACGACTTCTTGATCGCTTAGAACGCCATGTCGCCATTGCCGCCGTTGAAAAACGCCTCCCCAAGGAAAGCTACCCTCTCCTCCGGGAGGCCTTTCTTGTGGGCAGTTTTGCGAGGGGAAAGGCCGGTATGCTGATTGGGGCCAGCCCTGCTAAAGCGCGTCCAATTTTAAAAACCCTGCTAATGGCGGGTTATTTAACGTCAGAAACCCCTAAGTCGCCTGTGCGTTTGGCCTTTCCAACAACTACGTTAGAAGATGTGTTCCCGCGCCTTTATCCTGCACGGTGATTCAGCGACGCAATTTAGGCGGTGCAGTTAAGCGAACCAAGTATGGCGCGTGGCGCGAAAGAGCACGAGCAACAACCGACGGCCCATTCATAACGTCGCCCCACATCACCCGACACACCCCGCGCCGCAGCAAAAGTCGGCGCGCGCCTGGTGGTGCTGCGCCGCCCTCATTGAGCCCCCCATCGCGCGCCCTTTTTTCTTGACTTTTGCCTTCGATTGTGGCATATTTTCCTACTCATTTTTGGCCGGGCGGAACGGTGTTTTTGGGGCGCTCTGCACCACACAAAATACGCTCGCCAAAATGGCCGTAAAATGACGCTCTTTGAAAATAAAAGATAATTTGGCTTCGTTCCGTCACTTTTTTATGGATTCGATTTATTGACCCGGCGGTGATGAACCCATTAACCCTGTTTTGGCCTAACCCGTTTTCGCGTCGCGCAGCACGTGGGAATGGGTGACGTCGTAGAGTTTGGAATCGGTGAAGTCTTCGGCGCCCAGCGCGGGGCCGACCAAGATCAAGGCGGTGCGGGTGAAGCCCGCGGCTTTGACCTTGGCGCGAATATCCGCCAGCGTGCCGGCGATCACCGCTTCGTCCGGCCAGGTGGCGCGATAGACCACCGCCACCGGACACTTCGCTCCGTAATGGGGCGACAATTCATCAACCACGTTTTTCAGATTGTTGACCGACAAATGCACCGCCAACGTGGCCCCGGTGCGGGCGAAGTTTTCCAACGTTTCGCCTGCGGGCATGCTCGACGCCTTAACCGCCGTGCGCGTCAACACGATGGACTGCGCCACATCGGGCAACGTCAGTTCGCGTTTCAAGATCGCGGCGGCGGCGGCAAAGGCGGGTACCCCCGGCGTGACGTCGTAATCGATGCCCAACCGATCCAAGCGCCGCATCTGTTCGGCAATCGCGCCATAGATGCTGGGATCGCCCGAATGCACCCGCGCGACGTCGAAGCCTTGGGCGTGGGCGGCCTCGATCTCGGCGATGATTTCATCCAAGTGCAAGGGCGCGGTATCGACCACGCGCGCGCCTGGGCGCGCCTCGGCGACGATTTCGGCAGGCACCAGCGATCCGGCGTATAGCACCACCGGGCAGGCTTGAATAAGCTTCAAGCCGCGCACCGTGATCAAATCGGGTGCGCCCGGACCGGCGCCGATAAAGTGAACCGTCATGATGTTATTTTCCACTACCGAAAATCGAGTTCAGCGCCCTGCCGATCAAACCATCGTCGGAACCTTGATGTTGTGGCGAAGGCGCCGCCAACGTGCCGTCCGGGTTGATGACCGCTCCGCCCGCACCCGCGCCATTCGTCACCACATCGTTGAGAACGTCCAGGATGATGCCGGTGGCGGCGTTGACCAACACCACATCGTTATCCACCACGGCGACTTCCTGACCATCGGGACGTTTGGGCAACCGGGCCCTTAAATCCTCAGGCAAGTCGCGCTTGGCGATGCCCGGCGGCAAACGGCCCTTTTCTTTTAGCTGCTTGGCCAGACCGGGAGGCAATTCGTCACGCTTGGCCAGACCCGGCGGCAGGCCCTTGGACTTATCCTTGTCGCCTTTACCCTTGTCGGCTTTATCGCCCTTATCCTTCTTGCTTTTGCCTTTATCCTTATTGCCCTTACCGACCTTATCCTGCTCGTCATCTTCATCGTCGCCGCCCGCATCCTTGACCGCCCACTTGGGAACAGATTGATTTTCGGGCGCCGGCGAACTTTCCGACCAGCCATAGTGATCGCGGATGATGCGCTTTTCGACTTCGCTGAACACTTGATCAACGACGGTGGACTGCGCCTGAACCGGTAACGCGGCAACCATCCAGAGGGCGGCCACAAGGCTGAGATTAAAGCTCACGTTCTTGACAATCATGATGGCTCTCCCGCTGAATTTGATTTGGAATCCATCTTGGACCCATAACCCCGCGGCGTATAGACCCAGGTGTTTTGCCCGCGCGTGCACAGGCGCGTATCTTCGCCGCCGACCATCACCAGCGTCAGCATGTCGGCGTCTTCGGGTTTGAGCGCGCCCAGCGTGGTCAAGCGGATGTCTTCATCCGGCCTGCCCAACTGGCGCGCCAACACCACCGGCGTTTGGGGCGCGCGATGGGTGAGCAAGATGTCGCGCGCCTCGGCCAGTTGGGTGCGGCGGCGCTTGGATACCGGGTTGTAGAACGCCACCACGAAGCCGCCTTCGGCGGCGGCCTTCAGGCGGCGCTCGATCACTTCCCACGGCGTCAGCAAATCGGACAGCGAAATCAGGCAGAAATCGTGGCCCACCGGCGCGCCGACCCGGGCTGCGGCGGCCTGAAAGGCGCTGATGCCCGGCTCGACTTGAATGTATAGCCGGTTCCATTCGGGGCGATCTTCGCGGTCCAGCAGTTCAAACGCCAGCGTCGCCATGGCGTAGATGCCGACGTCGCCGGAACTGATCAACGCCACGTCCTTGCCCTCTGCGGCCAAGTTCAGAGCATGGCGCACGCGCGCCTCTTCTTCGGACAAGTTCGAAGTGTGATGCACCTTGCCGCGGATCAGTTCTTGCACCAAATCCAAATAGAAGCCGTACCCCACCACATCGGTGACGGCGCTTAAGATGCGCGTAACCTCAGGCGTGCGCCACGCCGCCGCTCCCGGCCCGATGCCGACGATGAACAGGCGTCCTCGCCCTTGGCCCACCGAGGTCGCCACGATGTCGGCGGGGGATAAAGCCACCGCGCAGGTGGCGCGTTTGGATTTGCTCTTTTCGACCACCAGCGCGCCTAAACTTCCGACGGCGGCCAGCGCCGCGCCCTCGGCCACACCGGGGCAGCCGATTTCCGCCATCACAATGTCAGAGGGATTCTTCAACCGCGCCGCTTGGGCGTTGAGTTCATCAGCGGTGAAAAAGCGCGCGGGCACGCCCAGCCGTTCGGCCAACGCCAGCACCGCTGTTTCATCCGATTTAAGATCGACGGAAGCAACGCAAGCAACGGACTCCTTGGCCAGCCCCGCGCGGCTCAGCGTCTCGTCCACCAGGGCGCTCAGTTCATCCGCTCTGCAACCGCGTTCGCACCCCACGCCCAGCGCCAAAGTGGGCGGATGCAGCACCAGCGTCTGACCGGGCACGTCAATGCGCCGGTGCGTCACCACCACATCGTCGCCTGAGCCAAAGCCCGTCAGCCACGCCGCATCGCCGCTTTCGACGCTGAGCCCGACATGCTCGCCCGACAAGCGCTTCGCCACTAAGGCCTTGGCTTGGCCTGCATTGGCCACCGACCATCCGGCGGGCGGTTCGTCCAAGGCCAAGCCCAGCGCACTATCGCCCGCCGTGGTGATGGCGGCGAAGCCGCCGGTGATCGTACTCAGCGACTGGGCCAAGCGGTTTGCGCCGCCATGCCCGCCCAACAGCGGCACGATGTGCGCGCCATCTTGCGACAGCGCCACCACCGGCGGCTCGGCGCGTTTGTTGGCTAACAACGGAGCCAGCGCGCGAATGACGATGCCCGACGCCATGATCGCAAGGATGGGCGCACCCGCTTGATACAGATCGCACAGCGTACCCGCCACGTCCTCGAACAGGCGGTCCACCGAGCGTTCATCGATGCGGCCCTTCAATCCATACAGCGTCGCGTCCGGCCAAGCAGCGCGAATCGATTGCGCCGTCGCCAAGGCGGACGCGTTAAGACACAGCACCGCGACGCCTTTGGGTGCGGCGATCGGCTCCACCACGCGCGCGGGCGCCAACACCTGAGCGAAATAGGCCGCCTCGCCCTCGAAGTCCTTGAACGCCATCACACGCTGGTCGGCCCAGGTGGCCTTTTCGATGAGCATTGCACCTTCAAGACGCCCCAGGCGCGCAAGCAGGGCCTTGATGCGCCCCGCATGGCGGCCCAGCTTCAAGATCGCCACCGCCGTTTGCTCGTCCGACAATCGCGCCGCCAACGCGCCGTCGCCCAACGTTGCGGGCAACACCTGAAAGGTTTGATCGCCGCGCACCAAGCCCACACCAGCGGCGGCGGCGGACGCGCTGACCGAAGTCACGCCGGGGATGACCTGAATTTCGTATTCCCCCGCCAAACGGTCCTGAACGTATTGGAACGATCCGTAAAACAGCGCATCGCCTTCGCAGATAAACGCCACATCGACCCCGGCATCCAAGTGTTTGCGCAAAGCGGGCATGGCGGCGTCATAAACGGCGCGGCGGTGCGCTTCATCGGCGTCCATCGGCACGGATATGGCGACCTCGATCACGTCGTTTTGCAGCACGCCCCGCACCAGCTCAAACGCAAGACCCGGTTTGCCCGTCGCGCGCATGTGCGCCACCACCCTAGCGGTGAGCAGCGCGTCCATCGCCTTGACCGTCAGCAGATCCAGATCGCCGGGGCCGATACCGATACCGATCAGCTTTCCACTCATGCTTTTGGCTCCATCGGCTTGACGTTCACGAAATGCGTAATGGGGGCTTTATCCTCGATCGCGATAACAAAGCGTTCGCCGCCGTGTCGGCCCTGAAATTGTTCGAGCGCACTTGCGCCCGCATCGGTCACGGCGTTGGCCGCCAATCGCCCACCGGGACGCAGGCGCTTCCACGCCGCATCCAGCAGGCTTAGACTTGATACGCCGCCGCCGACAAAGACGGCATCGGGCGCGCCGCGCAACCCGTCGAGCGCTTCTAGAGAATCGCCCACGATAACCTTCAAGCGCGGCACGCCCAACCGGGCGGCATTGGCTTTGATGCGTTCGGCGCGCAGCGGATCGCGTTCCACCGCTACCGCTAGGCAGCGCTCATCGGCGCGCAGCCATTCAATCGAAATGGAGCCCGCGCCCGCGCCTAAATCCCACAAAGTTTCGCCGGGCAGCGGGGCAAGGCTGGAAAGCGTCACCGCGCGCACCGCGCGTTTGGTCAACTGGCCGTCATGGTCGAAGGCGTCATCGGGCAAGCCGGCAAGACGGCTCAACGGGCGAGCCGTTGCATCGGCGATCGCCTCGATGGCTACGGTGTTCAGATCCGCCGCGCGGGCATGCGCCCACACTCCGGCCACGCCGTCAAGGCGACGTTCCGCAGCGCCGCCCAAATGTTCCAGCACCGTCATGCGGCTTAAACCGAAACCCCGCTCGGTGAGCAGCTCCGCCATTTGGCTGGGCGTGTCGCCGTCTTGGCTCAACACCACCAAGCGCACACCGGGGATAAGGTACAGATGAACCCGTTGCAACGGACGGCCATGTACGGTCAGCACCTGCACGTCCGGTTGCGACCAGCCCATCGCCGCGCACGTCAAACTGACCGCGCCGGGCGCAGGCAGCACACGAACCGCATTGGCGCCAAAGCGCTGAATCACGTTTTTCGCCACGCCGAAATACAAAGGATCGCCCGACGCCAACACGACGACGGATCGACCGGCATCCACATGCTCGGCGATGGCGTCCAGCCCCGCCTCGATGCCTTGGCTCCAATCCACCCGCGCGCCCGCGAAATCCTGCACCAGCCCCAAATGGCGCGCGCCGCCTGCCAGCACTTGCGTCTCTGCGATCGCTTGACGCGCCCGCAAGGTCAAACCCGCCAAGCCGTCTTCGCCAATGCCGACGACCACGATCATGGGTTTTCTCCCCGCGCGATGGCATTGAGCGCGGCGGCGGCCACCGGGCTTCCACCCTGCCGTCCCGCCAAGGTGATGACGGCGATGTCGCCTGCATGGTTCATCAACGCTTGTTTGGATTCCGCCGCACCGACGAAGCCCACCGGAAAGCCCAAAATCGCGGCGGGTTTAGGACCGCCCGCCATGATCATTTCCAACAGACGAAACAACGCCGTGGGCGCGTTGCCGATCACCACCACCGCGCCGCCCAAATGCGCGCCCCAGCGTTCCACGCCGAGCGCCGAGCGGGTCTCGCCCCGCACTTTTGCCTCTTCGGCCACGCCCTCGTCGCTCAAGCAACAGATCACATCATTCTTGTTGGGCAAAAACCGACGGGTAATGCCGCGCGCCACCATTTCCACATCGACCAAAACGGGCGCGCCTGCAAGCAGCGCTGCCCGCGCCGCTTCCGCCGCACCTTCGCTAAAGCGCAGATGATCGGCGATTTCAACGCTGGCGACGGCATGGACTAGACGCTCCGCCACCGCGCGCATCAAACCGGGCAGATGATCCAGTTCGGCCTCGGCACGAATGCGCGCAAACGATTCGCGGCTGATGGCGTCGGGCGCGCGGATATAATCAAAGGGCGATGGCGGCGTTGAGGACATGCGCTCAGCCCTTCGCGCCACGGCACCCGCAGCCGTGTCCCCCGCCTTGGCGTCCGCCGCAGCCGCCGTGGTTGTGGTCATGATCATGCCCGTGAGCATGTTCGTGTTCGTGGGCGTGTTCGTGATGATGCCCATGCCCATGCCCATGACTATGACTATGACCGTGGCCGTGATGCACGCCGCGATCTTCGGGATTGTCTTCCACGCCCGCGCCCTGCACATGGTGGTGATGGCCGACCTGTGCCGCGCCCAGATCGTGTTCATGGCCGATGATTTGTTCGCGGTATTTGCACAACTGGCAATTCATATTGCCTTCGCCATTCAGCGCCTCTTCCATGCGCGCGATAAACGCGTCGATGACTTTGGGGTGATCGTTCAAATAGGACGCTTTGAGAAATTCGATATGCGGATTGGCGGCGGCGGCGGCATCGACCCAGTTGTAGATGCGCGACACCAAAATGCCCGAAAACAAAAAGTACGGAAACACCACCACACGCTTGAAGCCCATATGGACAATGCGTTCCAGCGCTTGATCGACCAGTGGGTATGCGACGCCCGAATACGCCGTTTCCGCCCAGCCTACGTTTAAGCCTTCCCACAGCATGCGCGTAACTTTGGCGACGTTGGAATTGGCGTCCGAATCGTTGGTGCCGCGCCCGACCACCAGTACCAGCGTGTCTTCGCGGGCGACTTGATGGGGCGAAGCGCTCAAGGCTTCTTCGATGCGTTGTTTGGCGGCGTCCAACAGGCGCGCATCGATGCCTAAATCAGCGGCGAAGACCATTTCAATGCCCCCATTGGCGGCGGCATAAGTGTTCACTTCGCTGGGCAGATCGTTTTTCACATGGCCCGCCGCAAACAGCATGCCCGGCAAACACACGATCTTTTTTGCCCCCGCGTCGCGCAATTTATCCAGCCCTTCGCCGATGACCGGAGTGGCGAATTCCAAAAAGCCGCTTTCGACCCGGTGGTTGGGCAGACGTTCTTTGATGCGCACGGCAAGCTGATTGAACTCTTCGACCGCACGCCTGTCGCGCGAGCCGTGGCCGCAAATCATGATGGCGGGATGGGGATCGGACACGGGAGTGCCTCCTAAACGCTGGTCGTTGCCTCTGGCGTAAACCGGTGCGGGTGGTCAGTGCCTCCGTCCGTGATCTCCGGTTCGATGAAGCGCTTTTTATAAGCCCTAAAGATTGTCATAACAATTTTTTTATTAACAGATCGCCTATAGAATGCCCCGATGTTTACGTTCGGCATCATTCGGTCAGGCTCGGCCTTCGATCCCTTGGTATTGTTGCTTTTGGCCCTGGTGCTGGATGCGGCGCTCGGCGGCATGGGCCCGGTATGGCGTATTTTACCTCATCCCATCGCGGTTGTGGGCAAACTGATTTTGTGGTTCGACACCAAACTCAACCGCGCCAACCGCAGCGCCGTCGATCGCGCAGCGCGCGGCGTTTTGACGGTTGCCGCTTTCGTCGCATTGGCCGGAACCGTTGGCTGGGGCGTGCAATGGCTCACCTTCCACCACAATTTCGGCTGGATGATTGAGCTATTTTTGCTGATCGTGCTGCTGGCGCAGCGCGAACTTTATAGCGCCGTACGGCGCGTGGCGCTGGCCCTAAACGCGGAAGGCTTGGAAAGTGCGCGCACCGCCGTGGGCCACATCGTCGGTCGCGATCCGGCGTATTTGGATGAACACGGCGTGGCGCGCGCCGGCATCGAAAGTCTGGCGGAAAACTTTTCCGATGGCGTGGTGGCCCCGGTGTTTTGGTACGTGCTGTTCGGCATGCCGGGATTGCTGATCTACAAAACCGTCAACACCTTGGATTCGATGATCGGTTATCGCGACGAACGCTACGCGGCTTTCGGTTTTACCGCCGCAAGGTTGGACGATGTGCTGAACCTGATTCCGGCAAGGCTATCGGGATTGATCATCTCGCTGGCGGCCATCGTCTCGCCCAGCGGCAAACCCGCCCGCGCGTTCGGCGTCATGTGGCGCGACGCCGCCAAACACAAATCGCCCAATTCCGGCTGGCCCGAAGCGGCGATGGCGGGCGCGCTGGGCCTAGCTTTGGCGGGGCCGCGCCGCTATGCCCGCCATACCCAAGACGACGCTTGGATCAATGCCGGCGGCTCCGCCAAAGCCACCGCATCGGATATGGAACGCGCGCTGTATCTATTCGTCGCAGCGTGCCTGATCAACGGCCTGATCGTCGCCGTGATCGCCATGTATCGCTTTAAGGTCGGGGCCTAACATCAGAGCCTAAGATCCACACCGCGCCCCCAACGGATGGCAGGCGCGCTCAACCCGCCAGCGCCAACAGCGCATCCAGATCGAGGTGCTTTTCCAGGTGCTCGGCCAAACCATCCAGCGCGGCTTCGACCCCGGCGTCATACGCCGCGCCGCCGCTGCGGCCTTGCCGCATTTTCGCGAGAAACGCCTGACGGAAGCCGTCGGAAGCAAACGCGCCGTGAATGTAGGTGCCCATGATCCGGCCATATTCCGCCACCACGCCGTCTTCGCGGCCATCGCTTAACAGAAACCAAGGGCATTGCCGCGCCGGACCTTCGGTCAGGCCTAAGTGCATTTCATAGCCCTGCATCGCAGCGCCGCTTTCCATATCGACCCCGCGCACGTGTTCCAGCATTTTGTCGTCGGTCAATACGGTTTCGACGTCGAGCAGGCCTAGGCCCATTTCTTCGCTCGCTTCGCCTTCAATGCCGTCGGGATCGCAGATTCGCAATCCCAACATCTGATAGCCGCCGCACAATCCCACCACCAGGCCGCCGCGATTGAGGTGCGCCTTGATGTCGACATCCCAATCTTGGGCCTTTAATGCCCGCAAATCGGAAATCACCGATTTGGACCCGGCAATCACCACCGCATCCAGATCGCCCGGAATGGCGGAGCCGGGTTCGATCAGCACCAGCTGCACATCGTCTTCGGCCATCAGCGGATCCAAATCGTCGAAGTTTGACAGGCGCGGCAGTTTCAGCACGCCGATGCGAATGCGCTCCGGGCCGCGCACATGTTCCGCCCCGGCCTCCAGCCAATTGCCCAACGAGGCGCTGTCTTCCTTGGGCAGCTTGGCCGCACCTTCGAACCACGGCACGACGCCCAAACCGGGCCAGCCGGTGCGCGCCTCGATATCCACCATGGCGTCGGCGAACAGATGAACGTCACCGCGAAACTTGTTGACGATAAAGCCTTTGATCAACTGGCGCTCGGAAGGCATCAGCACCGCGTGGGTGCCGACCACCTGCGCAATCACGCCGCCCTTTTCCACATCGCCCGTCAACACCACCGGCACGTTTGCCGCCGTGGCGAAGCCCATGTTGGCGATGTCGCCCTGGCGCAAGTTCACTTCCGCCGGACTGCCCGCACCTTCGACCAATACCAGATCGGCGCTTTGTTTGATGCGCTCGAACGCGGCCAGAACTTCGGGCAGCAAGGTCTGTTTGAAGGTGCGGAAATCTTGGGGACCGACCCGCCCGCGCACGCGACCGCTCACCACCAGCTGCGCGCCCGTCTCGCCTTCGGGCTTTAGCAGCACCGGGTTCATATCGGAGAGGGCATCGACACGCGCGGCCCGCGCCTGCAAGGCCTGGGCGCGGCCAATCTCGCCGCCGTCCACCGTCACCGCCGCGTTATTGGACATATTCTGCGGTTTGAACGGCATGACCCTTAACCCGCGATTGGCGAAGGCCCGCGCCAGCCCCGCCACCAGCAAGGACTTGCCGACGTCGGAACCGGTGCCTTGCACCATCAACGCGCGCGCCGGCGTCGCCTGTGACGCTTGATCCGACATATTACGGATAAGCCGCCAGGGAGGAACGCAGCGCGTCGGCGGCCGGATTGGCCGCGCGCCCGCCCAGCACGATATCGGCGGGGCTAAGCGCTTGGCTATAGAACGCTTCGTTGAGATCGTTGCGTTTGACCAATGCCGCGGCTTCCAGCGAACCGCCCGCAAAGATGCCGACGCCTTGAGAGAACGCCATGATGTCGGCGCCGATGTTGGTGGTGGTCGAAGCCTCGACGCCCGCGCCGACGGTGCCGACCACTAAGCCTAAATCCGCGCCCAGCTTGCCCTGATGATCGATGATGGATTGCACGGCCCCTTGATTGAACACCAACAGCACCACGTCGGTCGCCTGTCCGCCCGCCTGCATGCCGACGGAGCCCGCCGCCAGGAAGTAGAAGGCGGGATAACTCCACCGCCCGGAGGCATCCTTGGCCAGCAGCACGCCGTTACCGCCTTCGGCGGCGACAACGAAACCGCCCTTAAGCATGCCCGGCAAGATCACCATGCCAACGGCGTCGGGCAACAGGGCGCGAAATTCATCCATCGGTTTGTCTTGCGAGGCTTTGAACTTCTCGATCGTGGCCTGCGATGCATTGACGACCTGCACGGCGCGATCGTAATCCGATAAATTGGGGGCTAAGGAACAGCCCGCGACAAACGCCAAGATAGGCAGCGTCAAGATAGGCAGCGTCAAGACCTTAAGCCATACGGTCGAGCATCGTGCGTGCATTTTGTCCCCCGGTTGTCTTTTCAACGGTTAGCCGAATCGCTACCGCGCTCAGCCTTAAAACATTTAACACAAGTCGGATCAAAACTCGATTCCCGCTTGCGCCTTCACCCCGGAGCGGAAGGGATGTTTGATCAGCGTCATTTCCGTCACCAAATCGGCGGCGTCGATGATTTCATCCAAGGCATTGCGCCCGGTCAGCACCACGTGCAGATCGTCACGCTTGGCCCGCAACCCCGCGATCACCTCCGCCGCGTCCAATTGGCCGTAGCGCAGGGCGATGTTGATTTCATCGAGCACCACCATGCTTAAGCTTTCGTCCGCCATCAGCTTGAGCGCCGCATTCCACGCCCGCGCCGCAGCGGCCTGATCGCGCTCCAAATCCTGGCTTTCCCAGCTAAAGCCTTCGCCGTGGGCTTCGATCACGCACTGATCGGCGAACTTTTCCAGCACGATCCGTTCGCCGGTATCCCACTTGCCCTTGACGAATTGCACGATGCCGACCCGCTTGCCATGCCCCAGCATGCGCAGCACCATGCCCCACGCCGCCGTGGATTTGCCCTTGCCCTTGCCGGTATGCACGATCACCAAGCCCCGCTGATCGGTCTTGCCCGCCATGATTTTGTCGCGCGCCGCCTTCTTTTTTTCCATCTTTGACTTATGGCGCTGGGCATCTTCGCTGGTCATACGGTTCTCCGAGAATTGGTCGTAGTTTTGAGAGATTCTATATCAGAACATCCCTTTAGGGCCTCTATTTAGGGATAGCCAATCCCTCTATGCAACCGTATCATCATTCTTTGTGCATCATATGTTTAAGGGAACATGCACGAATGGAGACGGCCCGTATCCTTTTAATCGGCGGCGGTGACGACACCGAAGCCGCCGTCAGATATGCGTTTGGTCAAAGCGCGTATTCGATCGATATCGTCCACGCGCCCGATTTGGATCAAGCGCTGATCGCGGTGGTCGAAGAACGCTTTCAACTCTGCGTGGTGCGCGCCTCCGACGATGCGCCCCAATTCGCCCTCAGAATCTGCGCCGACGCCAAACAGGCCGGCGTGCGCGCGCCCATCGTCGTGCTGATGGATGTCGCCAACCCGGCGCGCGAGCGCCAATTGCTCGCCCACGGCGCGCTGGCCGCCATGCCGTGGGACGGCAGCCAAGACGCCATGCTGCGCAATCTGGTCAACCTGACCCTGGGCTTGCGCAAATCGGAACAAAACCTGCGCCAGACCAACGACCGGCTGGTGAGCGAAATCCTCACCTTGCAGGACGAACGCGAACGCGCCGAAGCGGTCAACGTCGAATATGTCGCGATGGCGGAAAACTACGCCATCGCCAAACACGAGCTGGAAAAACTCAACCAAGAAAAGAACAAATTCTTTTCCATCATCGCCCACGATCTGCGCAGCCCGTTCACCGCGCTGTTGGGCTTTTCCAGCCTGTTGGCGGAACGCGTCGACGTGCTGGAACGCGACAAGATCAAAGAATTCGCATCCCACATTCACGAAAGCGGCACCCGCGTGTTCAGGCTTTTGGAAAACCTTTTGGAATGGGCCCGCCTGCAAATGGATAGGGGCACCATCGAACCAAAGCTTTTCGCCCTAAACGAAGCGACGCACAAAACGCTCGACGTGCTCGGCCCCGTCGCCAAGGATAAAGGCATCCGCCTGAACGAACGCGGCCACGCGCCGCACTGTTACGCCGACCCGCACATGATCGACGCGGTGATCCGCAATTTGGTCAACAACGCCATCAAATTCACGCCTTCGGGCGGCTCCATCACCATCGCCTATGAAACCGATGTGGCGAACGCTTGCGCGCGCGTTACGGTCACCGACACCGGCGTCGGCATGGATGAAGCCACCACGCGCAAGGTGTTCAGCTTGGTTGACGGCTACACCTCCCAAGGCACCGACGGCGAAAAAGGCACCGGATTGGGCCTGCTGTTGTGCAAGGAACTGGTGGAGCGCAATGGCGGCGCCATCACCGCCAAAAGCAAAGTCGGCAAGGGCTCGACGTTTAGCTTTACCCTGCCGCTGCACGCACCCGCCGCCGCCAGCGCCGCCGAAGCGCCCGCCGCTACAAAAAAGGCGAAAGCGGCGAAAGCGACAAAATCGGTGAAAAGCGCGAAACCCGCGAAAATCGCGAAATCCGCACCCCCGGCGAAGGCGCCGAAGGCCGCGCGGGGCTGAACCGCCGCTTTAAACTTAAGCTCCCCATCCCTAAAAACAAAAAAAGTGACGGAACGAAGCCAAAAACTCTTTTATTTTCAAAGAACGGTATTTCGTTTCGCAAAGGCAACGGGTTTGCGCGGCGACGTCTATATGCCCAGCCGACCCGCCAGCCGACCCGGTTGTGCGCAAAAAAACACTAGGAAAATATGCCACAAAAGGGCGAAAATGTCAAGCGTTTTACTGGGCCACCCCCCACCGTCACTCCCGCTCCTTCCACCGTCACTCCCGCGAAAGCGGGAGTCCATGCTTCGGCAATATGGGCCGCCACCCTTGAACCCCAGAGATCACAGAAAAGATCACAGAGGACACCGAGTTGAAGTTTCCCTCTGTGTGCTCTGTGTGCTCTGTGGTGGACCACCGGGTCGAGCCCGGTGGTGACGATGTAGGTGAGTGCGGGAATGACGCCAACTTCCCCCTCCTCCGTCATGCGCGGGCCACCGGGTCCAGCAAAGCTGGCCCGGCGGTAAACTTCACGACCCGCGCATCCATGATTTATCCGGTGTGAGGCGTGCCACAACGCCGTGGATGGCCGGATCACGTCCGGCCATGACGAAGGCGTCAGGCGAGCAGCGCTTCCAAAACCGCCCTTGTCGAATTGAGTTTCGGCTTCCACAGGCCCCGGTCTTGGGCTTCGAGCAGCCGCGCCGCCATTTCTTTGATCGCCTGAGGATTGTTGTTTTTGAGGAACTCAAGCACCGTGGCGTCATTTAAATACGCCTGAAACACGGCGTCGAAATGATGATCCTTCACGCAGCGCGCGGTGGCGGCGAACGACACCAGATAATCCACCGTGGCGGCCATTTCAAACGCGCCTTTGTAACCGTGGCGCATCACGCCTTGGATCCATTTCGGATTGACCACGCGCGCGCGCACCACGCGGCCGATTTCATCGTCGAGCGTGCGCGCCTTGGGTGTTTCAAGGCGCGAATGATCCATGTGCCACGCGGCGGGCTGTTGGCCCGACAGTACGCGCACCGCGGCCACCGCGCCGCCTTCGAACTGGTAATAATCGTCGCTATCGAGCAAATCGTGTTCGCGGTTGTCTTGATTTTGCACCACCGCTTCGACCGCACGCAGCCGTGTTTCGAACAGGCCATGATGCGCGTCGCCCGCCGCACCCGCACCATACGCATAACCGCCCCACGCCACATAAGCGCGCGCCAAATCGGCTTCGTCCTGCCAGCCTTTTTCATCCATCAACGCTTGCAGGCCCGCGCCGTACGCGCCGGGCATGGAACCAAAGATGCGAAAGCCCGCGCGGCGCTGGGCCTCGATGCGTTCCAGCCCCGTGAGCGTCAATTCATCGGCGTCGAGGCGCACGCGCGCCGCCAGCGGGTTTAGATCATCCGGTTCATCCAAGGCCGCCACCGCGCGCACCGCGCTGTCGAACAAATCGATCAGGCCGGGAAAAGCGTCGCGGAAAAAACCCGAAATGCGCAAGGTGACATCCACCCGCGGGCGGTCCAACACGGAAAGCGGCAGCACCTCGAACCCGGTGACGCGGCGGCTGGCCGCATCCCACGTCGGGCGCGCGCCCAACAACGCCAAGGCTTGCGCAATGTCGTCGCCGCCGGTGCGCATGTTGGACGTGCCCCACGCGGTGATCGCGATGGTGCGCGGATAACTTCCGTGCGCTTGAAAGTGCGCATCCAACAAAATGCCCGCCGACTTCCACCCCAGCGTCCACGCCGCGGGCGTCGGCACGGCGCGCGTATCGACCGAATAAAAATTGCGCCCGGTGGGCAAGACTTCGGGTCGCCCGCGTGTCGGCGCGCCGCTTGGCCCCGGCTCGACGAATTGACCGCGCAGGGCGCGCATCAGACCTTGCAGTTCTGCTTCGCCACAGGCCGCGACGGCGGGGCGGATCGCGCACAGCACTTCATCGAGCACGGCGCGGGTACGCTTCCAATGGGGATCGCAGGGCGCGCCTTGGATCAATCCCAGCGCCAAGGTTTCCAGCCGTTCGATGGTGTCGCCCGTGCTGCGCCACGCGTCTGCGATATTTTCAAGCATGGGCGGGCGCGTGCCGGACCAACCTTCGCCCATGTCGCAATCGAGCGGATCGAAACCTAAATGCAAATCATCGGCCAGCGCGCGCAAGAGCGATGCGTCTTTAGCCAGCGTGCCGCGCGGCACGCGCACCAACGCCACCAGTAAATGATCGAGCAGCTCGCCTTCCGGCGAACGCCCGAATACATGCAGTCCGTCGCGGATTTGCATTTCTTTGAGTTCGCATAAATAGGCATCCAAGGTCGCCAAACGTTCGTCTTCATCGTCGCCGTCTTTAAGGCCCGCGTCTTCGGCCAGTCCGGTGACGTGGCAGAGCTCCAAGATATCGCGCTTCAGCACCTGGGTGCGGCGCGCATCGACGCCGGAGGCTTCGAAATATTCATCCACCAACTGTTCCAAATCGCGCAAGGGTCCGTAACTTTCGGCGCGCGTCAGCGGCGGCGTCAAATGATCGATAATCACCGCCGAGGCGCGGCGCTTGGCTTGGCTGCCTTCACCCGGATCGTTGACGATGAACGGATACACATGCGGCACGGGGCCGAGCGCCACTTCGGGAAAATCGTCCGGACCTAATGCCAGCGCGCGGCCCGGCAGCCATTCCAGATTGCCGTGTTTGCCGAAATGCACGATGGCGTCCACATCGAAGCTTTCGCGCAACCACGCATAAAACGCCAAATAACCGTGCGGCGGAACGAGGTCCGGATCGTGATAGGTTTTTTCCGGATCGATGTTGTAGCCGCGCGCCGGTTGCAAGCCCACCGCCACCTCGCCGCACATCACCACGGGGATGGCGAAGTGCTTGTCGCAGCGCATGAACGGATCGGCTTCGGGCGCGCCCCATTGTTTGATCACGCGACGGCGCACCGCTTCGGGCAGGGTGGCGAAAAAGACGCGGTAGTCTTCGAGGCTCAAGGTGTGTTCGGCATCAATGATGTGTTGCGGATCATGGGCGTTGGTCGGCCCGGCCTGAAGGCGCTCAACCAGCGCATTGGCGGTGGCGGGAATGTCGTCCACTTCAAAACCCGCGCCGTGCAGCGCGTGCAAAGCTTCGATCACGCCGGCGGGCGTGTCGAGGCCCACGCCGTTGCCGATGCGTCCGTCGCGGTTGGGATAATTGGCCATCACGATGGCGGTGCGCTTGGCCCAATCGGGCTGGGTCTTTAACCACGCCCAGCGCCGCGCCATCTGCGCCACAAAGGCGATGCGATCGGCATCGGGCTGATGAGTGACGATGTCGCACTGGCACGCGTCGTCGCGCTCGGCCAGAGCCTTAAACGAAATGGCGCGGGTCAATACGCGCCCGTCCACTTCCGGCAGGGCGACGTTCATGGCGATGTCCTTCGGACTCAAACCCCGCGTCTGTTGCGCCCAGGCTTCGCGGCTGCCGCCCGACAGCACGACTTGCAACACCATCAGATCGTAGGGATCGAACGGCGACGGGGCGCGCGCGCCGCCGGGGCTGGAGACGGCGAAGCCGGTGGTATTGAGCACGCAGCCCAATTTGAACACTTCGGCGTCAAAGGCTTGCTCCAGCAGCGCGCTGAGGGTCGCCTGGCTCACCGGGTCTTTGAGCGAAGCGACGAAGATCGGCAGCGGGTTAAGCCCGGCGGACTGCACGGCGAAAATCAGATCGTCGATGGCTTCCAGATCGCCGCTTAAATACAACGCGCGGTAAAACACAACCGGCACGACCGCCAGACCTTCGCGCCAGCGCGGACGCAGATCGCGGATGCCCTGTTCGCCGCCGTCGCCCGATAGCCTGGGCCAATAGGCGCCTGCGGGCAATACCGGGCGCGGTTCTAGAAACTCAAGCGGCTGGCCGAGCAGATTTGCCGCGCATTTTATAAAGCTGCGCGCGTTGTCTTGACCGCCGAAGACCAAATATTGCCACAAGCGGTGCGCCTGTTCGCCCGGCAGCGTGGTGCAGCGCGCCAGTTCCGCATCGGGCTGATCGTCGCCGGGCAAAAACGCCACGGGGATATTGCGTTCGCGGCATACGCGCGCCACTTCATCGACGCCATAGGGCCAATAACCGCGCCCGCCGAGTGCGCGCACCACCACCAGCTTGGCCGAAGACACCACGTCGTCAACGTAGAGATCCACCGACAGGTTGTGGCTCAGGCGCATCTGGTTGGCGATGCGCAGGCTGGGCAGATCGGGATGCTCGTTTTTGAGCGCGCGGCGCGCATGGGCCAGTGCGCCGATGTCGGTATCGGCGGCGGAAATAAACACGATGTCGCCGGGGCTTTGGCCCAAGTCCACGGCCTCGGACCCATCCTGCAGACTCCCCGGCTGAGCGGCCAAAAGATGCATCAGGCGGCGGACTCCCGTTGATTGGCTTGCAGCACGGACGCGATGGCGGCTTGATCCAGGCCCGCTTGGCCGATGATGACCAAACGGCCCTGGCGGTCTTCACCCGGCTCCCACGGGCGGTCGAAGTAGCGCGTGAAGCGCACGCCCACGCCTTGCACCACATGGCGCGCGGGTTTGCCTTCAACCTCGACGAACCCCTTGATGCGCAAGATGGCGTGGCGTTCGACCAGATCGATCAGCGTCGTTTCCAGGCGCGCCGGATCGGCCTGCGCCGGAACGTGAACGATGAAACTTTCAAATTCATCGTGGTCGTGATCGTCGCCTTCAAGCTCGTGGTGCGAGTGGCGTCCATCGAGATCGTCTTCGACAGTTGCGCCTTGGCCCAACAGCACGCCAACATCGATGTCGCCGTGACGGGTCGCCACGACATGCACGCCTGGGCGCAGCTTTGCCGCCAGCTCCGCCCGCAAGCGCTCGACGTGAAGCGGTTCAAGCACGTCGGCTTTATTGAGCAACACCAAGTCGGCGGCGAACAATTGATCTTCGAACAAATCTTCCAGCGGATTTTCGCTCACCTCCTGCCCGGCATGAACGGCGACTTCATTGGGCGCGAACTGCCCCGCCGCCAACGCCGGGCCGTCGACTAAGGCGATCACGCCATCGACGGTGACGCGGGTTTTAATCTCCGGCCAATTGAAGGCGCGGATCAGCGGTTTGGGCAGCGCCAAACCCGACGTCTCGATCACGATATGATCGGGCGGGGTAGCACGGTCGAGCAGCCGTTGCATCACCGGCAGAAAATCGTCAGCCACGGTGCAGCAAATGCAGCCGTTGGCCAGCTCGATCACGTCATCTGCATCGCAGCCTTCGATGGCGCAGCCCTGCACGATGTCTTTGTCGATTCCTAAATCGCCGAATTCATTGATGATGAGCGCGATGCGCCGCCCGCTTGCATGCTGCAACAGGTGGCGGATCAAGGTGGTCTTGCCGGAGCCTAAAAATCCGGTGATCACGGTGGCGGGAATTTTTTTCATGGATATCTTTCTTGTTGTTTCAGCACCAACGGCAACCCGGCGCTGACCAGCACCACGCGCCCGGCCTGCGCCGCCAAAATCTGATTGACCAACCCCAGCGCATCGACAAACGCGCGCGCCACGGCGTTCATCGGAATGACGCCCAAACCCACTTCATCGCTCACGACGACCACGCCGCCCGCGTGACGCGCGCAGGCTTCGGCCAAGGCTTCGGCTTCGACCACCGGGGCGCGCCCGGCATGCAGCATGTTGGCGGTCCAAATGCCGAGACTGTCGAGCAGCACCGGCTTCGGCCCATGCAGTTTGGCCGCGCGGGCCAGCGCGCCGATAACGTCCAACGGTTCTTCGACCGTCACCCAGCCTTCGCCGCGCCGCTCGATATGAGCGTCAATGCGCTCGGCCATCTCCGCATCCGTAGCATGGCCGGTGGCGAGGTAAACGCCGCCCGCACCAAACAGACTTTCGGCATAAGCGCTTTTGCCCGAGCGCTGGCCGCCTAGAATCAATGTCAACGGGGGTAGAATTTCGGTCAATCCAATACTCCACTTAACGGGCTGAGGACCCTAGCAAATCTGATTAAGGCCAACAACGCGCCAGTTGCCGCTGCGCTGCGACTTACGCCCGCCGGATATATGGTCGAGGCGCGTGAGGCTTAAATTGTTTATGTCCAGCGCCAGCGCCTGAGCGGGGCTTAGGCCCAGCGCCACCGCCACGGCGGCGCGGATGGGACCCGCATGGGCCACGCACACGACGTCGCGGCCCGCATGTTCTTGCGTCAAGGCATCGATGCGCGCGGCCACCCTAGCGTGCAGTTCGGCAAAACTTTCCGATGGCTCTCCGGGCGGGCGCACGTCGGCGGGCGCGGCCCAAAAGGCCTGGGCATCGGCCCGCTCGCCCAATTCCGCCCAAGTACAACCCGTCCACACGCCAAAGGCCTGTTCGATAAAAGCAGGTTCCGTTTGCAAAGGCGCCCGCTCCGCCCCCGCCTTGCACAGCGCCTCTGCCGTTTGATGGGTGCGGCGTAACGGCGTCGCCAGCCACACGGCTCCCTTAGGCAGCCGCGCCGCCAGTGCGCTAAATGCGGCGATATCGGATACATCGGCGGCGATATCTTCCTGTGCCGTAATGCGCTTGAGCTGTGCGTCCACCACCGGGGCATGGCGCACCCACCACCACTTCGTCACCCCGGCGTCTTTCATGCGTAAAACACCGTGCGCATCACCACCGCCAAGCCCGCCAGCACCAAGGCTTCCGCCACCTGTTGCGCCGCGCCCAACACATCGCCGGTATAACCGCCGATGTGCCGCTTCGCCAGCCAGCCCACCGCCGCCACGCCGAGCGCCGCGATGACGGCCGCCACCAAACCCGGACCAAATCCCAACGCCAACACCGCCACCAATACGCCGATGGCCGCCGCCATGGCGGCATTTTCGCGATTGGGCCGACCTGCGGCGTAACCCAAACCGGAACGGCTGGACGGCGGTAAGACCACCATCAGCATCGGCAGCATCGCGCGCGATAGCGTATGTCCGACGAGTAACGCGCTGGCGGCCAGAACGGGGTTGTTGAAGCCGCTTAAGCTGGCGGCCTTAAAGCCCACCACCAACACCAGCGCCAGCACGCCAAACGCGCCGATGTGCGAATCGTGCATGATGCGCAGTTTTTTCGATTTATCCGCGCCGCCGCCGAAGCCGTCGGCCACATCGGCCAAACCGTCTTCATGCAGCGCGCTGGTGGCCAGCGCCGCCACGATCAGCGCGGCAAAGCTCGCCGCCAGCGGCGACAAACCCGCGCTGGCGCTCAGCCACAGCGCCAACCCCGCCAGTGCGCCGATGAACAGCCCCACCACCGGCCAAGCGCGCACCGTATCGGCAAGGGGCAACAGCATCGCCCCCTTGTCGTTTGGCGCATCCTTTTCGACGTCCGCCTCAACCGTTGCATCCAAGACCTCGGCGCGCGCGGCCGCTTCGTCAATTTGGGGCCGGTTCCACCATGCGGGCAGGGGAATGCGCGTAAAAAACCGCCACGCGGTGGTGAACTGCGACAGCAGTCGCGCAAAAAATCCTTCCGACGCCGTTTGAGCGTGGACCGGGTCTGGGTGCAAGATTTCTTCGGGTTTTGCTTTTTTCTTGGCCATGTCTGCCTCGCTGTTCGATTGTCCCGGCCTTTACTTCGACCTGAAATGAGCTAGAACTACACTTAAGCTCATCATCATAAGTCCAAATCAACGCAGCCGCGAGTCCGCCATGACCTCTATGCCAAAAATTACCAGCCTTGACGATGTGCGCCAGATTCTCGGCGATCTGCCCGGTCCCGACCTGGAAGCCGCCAAGGCGGCGCAGGCGCGCGAACCGCAACTGACCAAACCCGCAGGATCGCTGGGCCGTTTGGAGCAATTGGCGGCATGGCTCGCCATGTGGCAAAACCGCTACCCGCCGCGCCTACAGACCCCCAACGCCCATGTGTTCGCGGGCAATCATGGCGTCGTGGCGCAGGGCGTTTCGGCCTTTCCCGCCGAAGTCACCCAACAAATGGTGCAAAATTTTGAACACGGCGGGGCCGCCATCAATCAAATGTGCGAAGCCATGGGCGTTGGCCTGTGCGTGGAAAGCCTCGATCTCGACCACCCCACCCAAGATTTCACCCAAGGTCCGGCAATGAGCGACGCCGAGTGCGCCGAAGCCATCGCGTTCGGCATGAACGTGATCGACGCCGCCTCCGATGTGGTGTGTTTAGGCGAAATGGGCATCGGCAACACCACCTCGGCATCGGCCATCTGTTTGGCGCTTTATGGCGGCAGCGCCCTGCACTGGGCGGGGCCGGGCACCGGCATCGACAAGGTTGGCGTTGGCCGCAAGGCCGAAGTGATCGGCTTGGGCGTGCGCGTCAACAAAGCCGACATCCACGACGGCCTGGACGTGCTGTGCTGTTTGGGCGGCCGCGAACTGGCCGCCATTGCGGGCGCGGTGATCGGCGCACGGTTGAAAAAAGTTCCGGTGATGCTGGACGGATTCGTCTCCACCGCCGCCGCCGCGCCGCTGGCCAGCTTGAACAAACATGCGCTGGATCACTGCAAGATCGGCCACGTCAGCCAGGAACCGGGGCATAAATTGTTGCTGGAAAAACTGGGCAAAAACGCCCTATTGGATCAGCACATGCGCTTGGGCGAGGCCACCGGCGCGGTGCTGGCGGTGGGGCTGCTCAAAGCCGCGGTGGCGTGTCACAACGGCATGGCGACGTTTGCCGAAGCGGGCGTCAGCGGTAAAGACTGACGCGCGTTATTCGGTTCCGCGCTCGATGCGGTGTTTCAGCTTCAACAACTGACGGCGGCGTTCGTCTTCGGCGATCAGGTGCTCGATGTAGTGGCCCTGAAACATGGTGATGCCCGCCGAACGGCCGAAATCGACGGCTTCGCGATTGTCGCAGCGGGCCAAAATCACGCGCGCAGTGCCTGCCGTATGGACCATCTCGCGCAGCTTGGTTTTCATGTCATCGCCGGAATCGATCAATTCGGGATTCCACATCAATTTGACGTAATCGACGCCTAACCGTTCGCGATCGATCATGGACATATTTTGATAGGTCATGCCATCGAGACAGATGCGATAGCCTTTTTCCTGGCAAAATTCGCGCACGAATAAAAATGCGCCCAAGTCGGCAAAGATGTCGACCTTTTGCAATTCCAACACCATGGAACCGCGCCGCGCCGCCGATACGCCTTCGTCGAAGGCCAGAAATTCCGGGCTGAGCAAGGTCGAAACATTGACATTGAAGCTGATGTCGCCGGTAAACGACAAGCGGTCGGCCTTGGCGAGCAACGATAAAACGCGTTTGTCCAAACTTTCGGTCAGATATTGAAACAGCCAGCGGTTGGAGGTGATGTTGATGCCCGGCATCATGGTTTCGCGCAAATCCATGATCGAGATATAGAGTTCCGAAAATATCGGTTCGGGCACCAGCTTTTTGGTCACGCCGCACACGAACTGGCGCCGCACCAGACTGGTCAAGTCGGTGCGCTGTAGCGCCTTCACCGCGCGCGACAGAATTTCCGGGGTCAGCGGATCGCCATGCTCTTGACGGGTTTTCAAAGCCTCGCGCACGTTGGAGCGGGTCGCCGGGCGTTTTTTGCCGCTGTCGTCTTCGCTCATCTCGCGCACCAGTTTCAGCAACTGGTCGTATTCTTTTTCGACGTCATACCAGTTGACGAACTGGGTTTTGCCGTGATCCTTTTCGTCAAACAGCGGGTCGTCGGAAAACAGGAACTTGACCTTTTGCACGGTGTCTTCGACGCGGGTATGGACTTCGGATTTATAGACGAAAAAAATATCCAGATTGCTGAGCTGGAACAGTTGCCCCATCAATTCGCTGACCAATCCTTCAAAACTGTTGGTGGCGGCGCGAACGTGGTGATCGCGGCGGTTCGCGGGCATCAGATTCGATAAATTGATGCGCACCGCCTTGCGTCCTTCGCGGCGGTTTTCCAGGCGGCGCAGATACTCCAGCAAGAGCTGTTCTTGGGTGCGGCGGTGCATGTGCGAAGTCGTCGACAGCGTGCGCTTTACCATGCTCCGCCCCCGATCGTCCGCTTCTGCGTCATTTCGCCCCTGCCGATCATTTCAGCAATCCCTTGTGCGCCATCGCTTCGACCACTTGATCGATAAAATGACCTTGGAAACAACGAATGCCCAAGCCCAAGCCCCAGCTTACGCCTTCTTCGGAATCGACCCGCGACAACACCACGCCGCCGGACGGCATCTTTTTTAAGATGCTCTTGATTTGCCGGGTTTGATCTTGCGCAATGCCGCCGCGCACTTCCGGGCCCCAGGATATTTTGATGTAGTCCGCCTCAAGCAGGCTGGGATCGAAAAAATTCAGCGTCAACGGATTGAGCCCATCAATCAACACGCGATAGCCGTGTTCGTGCAGCCAATCGCGGGCATAGGCATACGCCCCCATGTCGGCGAAAATATCGATGATTTGGATTTCGATAATCACCTTGTCGGTATGTTCATCGACGATGGCGTTAAAATTTTGAAACGGCCGCGACATGATGGTGGAGATATTCAAATTGACGCTGATTGGGTAATCCATGTTTTCATAATCGAGCCGGGACAGCACTTCCAGCACGCGCGCGTCGATGGTCTCGGAGATATATTGGAACAGCCAGTGCCCGGCGAACAAGTTCACCTTGGGCGCAATCCGTTCGCGCAATTCGCCCATCGCGATATAGTGTTCGCGAAACGCCAACTCTTGTTTTTTTTCTGCACCGATCAAGACGGCAGGCTGGCGATGCACCAAATCGCCGATACGCGCTTCCAGCAATTTTTGCGTGATCGATTGCAGCATATCGGGGGCAAGGGGCGCGCCGCCCATCGGTGCGGATGCGCGGCCGGTAGACATCGCTTCGGCCTGTTGCGACTTCAATTCCTTGGTGACCGCCACGACCGACGTGACGGCATCTTCAAACCCTTTAAAGTCGGTACCTTGCGCCAGATCGTACCACGACGAAAAGCGGTCTTCGGCAGAACCGTCTTCGCTTTGCGTTAACGGGTCTTCGTTGAACAGCGCGCGCACGCGAAATACCGCATCGTCCACGTCGTCTACAGGCGTAT
>Ga0299912_10000426_pt1 | contig 36610 bp, 35 predicted proteins | sample RVTome_2_FD_207667 | JGI IMG/M metagenome (GOLD analysis project Ga0299912, IMG submission 207667) | Soil microbial communities from uranium-contaminated site in the Upper Colorado River Basin, Wyoming, United States - RVT95D214 (version 2) ... | reverse complement strand
GCATCAAACTCAAAAACGCCGGCGAGAAGCAGGGTTTTGAGAAATCGGTCACGATTCAGCTTAATGACGCAGCTAACACTCGCTTCACGATACCGGTTACGCGAGGCTCCGTTGTCCCGGCTGCGCCTTTGGCAAAGGGTCAGGCCGGGCATTAGAGTAAATCTATGTAGTGCAATTTACTTTTGACTCGGGAAATATTACTGTCCTTGAGAACGTAGTATAATTTCAAGGCGGTCATGGAGGCGACCATTTTTTTCAACGACGGCACCAACGGCCAGGTTTTCAAATGCCTTACTATGGCGTGATCTCTGAAAGTAGGAGTATTTTTATGAAGCGATTAAGCGTCACCCTAGCCATTCTCTTTTTGGTTTTTGCGATGGCATGCGATCGGTCACCAAAAACCAAGACAAGCGAGAATTCAATATCAAAATCGGCCATGGCAGAGTCTGCCCCTGCCCAATCATCAGAGGTTACCCCCATCTCAGGAGGGAATATTGCTGAGGCCATGCCGCCATATGCATCCCCCGAACCAACTGGCGCAGCAGACTTGAACCCGCCGCACGGCCAGCCAAACCACCGTTGTGATATCCCTGTTGGGGCGCCACTTGATTCACCGCCGCGGACTCAGTCGACTTCGACACCACCTACGACATCGCAGCTTGATATCCCCACCCAAACAGCTGCAGCCACCCCGACAGCTCCCGGCATGAATCCGCCTCACGGACAGCCGAATCATCGATGCGATATAGCAGTAGGTGCACCGCTTGACTCACCTGCCGGTACGGGGAAATCAACTCCGCCTGTTGTCTCCGGGCAAAACATTCCGCTTAATACTGCCAACTCGCAGGTCCCAGCCGCTACTACGCCGATAGCACCGGGTATGAATCCGCCGCATGGACAGCTGAATCACAGGTGCGATATTCCGGTTGGCGCCCCGCTTGATTCACCACCTCCAGCAGCGCCGAAATAGTTTTTTCGGCGACTGCGCATATGGCCAGATGCTCAAAGACATCGTGACTGATTACAAGCAGGCCCTGGCCAGAAAGTTCCTCGGTTCGCCGTCCATTCGAATTGACGGCCGGGATTTGGCAATCGAAGAAAATGAGTCTACGCCCAATTCTATGCGGTGCCGAATCTATCAAAGCGAGCAAGGTCTATCAGAAGTAGCGCCGAGATAGATGATCAAGGCTCCAATCGCCGCCGCCCCGCGCCGCCATATACAGAAAGATGAAGCAGAATAATACGGCGGGCACGCCTTGATTCTGAATCGGCCATACGCCGCTGGGTTGATGAAACTGGAAGTACGCGACTGCCATCTCGCCTGAAAGTACGAACGCTGTGGGTCGAGTCAGCAGGCCGAACATGATCAGTATACCGCCGAAAAACTCCAGCACTCCGCCTATCCATACCTGGGAGAACGGGGGCGCCGTGGCGCCGCCCGGCATTCCGCCAAACCAGCCGAAGAGTATCAACCCTCCTGCCTGAAGAAACAAAAGGCCGGCCACGACCCGAAGCAGGAAGTAGGCAGCTTGAATGATGCGATCTCTGCTCATCGAACGCTGCCTGTCTGCTGAGTCAGATATTCCTCAAGGCGACCAAGCGTCTCATGCAAGCCCTCGATTGCGCCATATTCTCTATCGACTCTCTGGAGCTCTTCCGCTGATTCAAATTCCGATTTCAACTTGAGTATCGTCTTATTGCCTTGCTCCGTGAACGTGACAGTTACGTGAAAATTCACAGGTTCGGTCTCTTCGTCACCGGCGTGCCGGTAAACAAGGCGTTCCGGTTTATTGACTTCGAGATAAATGATTTTATTCTTGTAGTCGCGCCCATCGGGGCCATGCATAACGAACAGCCAAACACCGTTTGGTTTCAAGTCCATCTTTTCCGTGGTGGTCGAAAAGCCTCTTGGTCCCCACCACCGGCCTATCTGCTCCGGATCTGTCCAGGCATTCCAGATAAGCTCGCGCGGAGCGGCCAGGATACGGCTGGTATTGATTTCGCGATCGGCCGTTTTTTCTTTACCCATTTTTATCATCATTCCTCGACACCTTAATTTTTTCCAGGAAATCTTTCAAGGATCCCTCGATAATCGAGGTCCAGCCCTCGGCGAAATTCTCTTTCGCCAGATCGGGATTGCTCGCCGGGAAAGTCTCCAGGCCTCGATGAGTAAGTCTTAATCTGGTTTTATTGCCATCAGGAAACAATTCGAAAGATACCTCTGAGATGCCCTCGTAGCCATCGTAACGCCAGCTATAAGAAATTTTTTTGCCGGAAACCACTTCGGTCACCTTACACAAATGAAGATATTTTCTTTCGTCCGGCCCTCCTTCGAACTGAAATTCAAAACCGACTTCCGGCCGGAATTCCGCGAGATCAAAATACCAGTGCTTCATCTGGCTTTTATCGGTTATGGCCTGCCAGACTCTGGCTACAGGTGCATTGAAGGTTCTTTCAATTACAAATGGGCCCTCCTTCGTAACTTTCTTAAAAGCTTTCACTTGGTTTTTCCTTTTTTGCTTGTTTTATTCTTCTCGTTTTCCGCTATCCGCGCCTTGACGATTTTCCTGACGAGCGCGGCGGGAAGCGGATTTTCGGGCGGGAAATGGATGGTTGTCCCGGAAACATCAGATGGCTTTAGTTCGCTTTTGAAAGTCTCCAGGACCGGTCTGCTCGTCACAATAAAACTGCAATAGTCCTTGCGGGCGACGAAGTGAACCAGCGGTCCGAAATACTTGTATGTCGGAATTTGGTAGCTGATTATTTCCTCCGCCTGCGGCGCGGCGGCCCGGATGGCCAGGCGAAGCTTCTCGAGCGCGGCCCGCGTCTTTTCAGGGACCTTTGCCAGGTATTCGTCGACGGTCCCAGGCTTTGCGTTTAACGACGCCATAATCTTTACTCCCTGGCCTAATTGCCCGCTTCAGCCTATCGGCTGCAGCATGGTTGTCAGGTTGCCCTCCGTATCAAAAAATGATACATACATCCCCACCCCCGGTATCTCCATAGGTTCACCCTGAACTCTGCCCCCTGCTTCTTTGACCTTGTTTATCGATTTCTTGATGTCGCCCACCGCGATTACAACGGATGGATACTTTGACGGATTGTCGTCGGTTTTTTGGAAAAAGCCGCCATTAATTGCGCCGGGCTTTATGGGACGGCCGGATTCGTCGGTATCGGTGGTCGTTACCAGGACATACTCGCCCATTTCCGGTCCGAGCATCTGCGTTTTCCAGCCGAAGGCACGTTCATAAAACGCGGACATCCGCTTTTTATCCTCCGCGGGCATTTCAAAATGTATTACCGGATTCATCGTCTTCAACTCCTTTTTCGGTTTACTGATCAAAAGCTTTTTTCAGGATTTTAATATCGATTTTCTTCATCTTTAAAAGTTCGGTCATCACTCTTGCAGATTTTCGCGTGTCCTTATCCTGCAGCATCTCCATAGCCACCGTGGGGATGATCTGCCACGACAGGCCATATTTGTCTTTCAGCCAGCCGCATTGTTGAGCCTTTTCATCGCCGCCTTCGCCAAGCTTATCCCAAAAGTAGTCAACTTCTTCTTGCGACTCGCAATTGACGACGAAGGATATGGCCTCGGTGAATTTGAAGTGAGGTCCTCCATTCAGCGCTACTAATTGCTGTCCCGCAAGCTGGAATGGAACGGTCATGGCGGTCCCTTTTGGCCTTCCGGAAGCTTTTGCTCCTTCCTCGTCATAACGGGCAATGCGTCCAATCTTTGAGTCTTTAAAAATGGACGTATAAAATTCGGCGGCCGCTTCGGCCTGGTTATCGAACCACAAAAATGGCGTTATCTTCTGCATAAATACTCCCTGCAATTGTTTTCAGCGTGATGTCAATACTACTTTTGTAGCTTTTCCAGTAGCTCATCGAGACGCTCATACGAATCAATAACGCCTCGTTCCATGCCACTCTGGATCTGTCCGTCGCGATCGGCGACCGATTGGAATACCGATTGAGCTACCAATCTGGTCCTGTTGCCGGGCAACGCTTCGAATTTCATTGTTTCTAAAACGACGTGGCCTTTTTCAGGAAGCCCTTCGAATTCGAAAGTATCGATTATCCGCTCAGGCGCGTTGACTTCGTGGTATACCCCGTGGAATGAATACTCGTTGCCGTCCCGGTCCTTGTGAGTGTATCGGTAGGAGCCGCCGTTGCGAGGCTCAAACCTGTTGAGCGTCATGGTCAGCCCGCGCGGTCCAAGCCACCGGATATAATGCTCCGGATCGGTAAATGCTCTAAACACGAGCTCTCGGGGTGCATCGAATTCCCTGGTTATGAAGAGTTCCTGCCTGCCGGGTTCTGCCGTGATTTTTGTTTTTTTATTCGTCGTCATCTTTTTTTCTACCGGAATATTCTTATCTGCCAATCCTGTCCTCCTGAAATAAGCCGAATGTATTGTTTTCCGTATCGAGAAAGTAGCCGACTCAGGCCATTCCGGCGAGCGCAAATATCGACATGGCGCTCCGGCTGCCGGCAGCTGTTGTTATGGCGTCTGTCTTGCTGTTATGCGATGCTCCTCAGGCTTTCCGCCAGCTTATCGAACGATTCGTTCCAGCCGATACCGGCCGATTCGGTCATTTCCCCCGCCGGCAGTCCCTGATGCCGCAAGGTCATCTTGGTTTTGCCGCCAAGGTCTTCGAAGGTCACGGTTACAAGCATCTCCAATGGGATATCATCAGTCATCCCATAATATGTGGCTGCAACCACGTTGCCATTCTCATCCGCGAAAGAATCGGTGCAAACGATTTTTTCCAACGGGACGATTTCGCGATAGACGCCGGTGCTCCAGATCCCTTTTTGCCAGGCTTCCGGTCCGCTGTCGGAGCGCATGCAGAAAAGATATTTGCCGCCCACGCGAAAATCGATTTCGCAAACCGGGCAGGTAAACATTCGGGGTCCATGCCAGCGCCTGATATGATCAGGTTCGGTCCAGGCTTTCCACACCAGCTCCCGCGGCGCGTCGAATACCCGCGTAATTAAGAGCGCACGCCCCGCCGGATTCGTGGTCGGGTCATTTCTTCTTGCTTGCATCTTTTTTCTCCTTAAGTTGCAGTTCATGCAGATATTCGTCTAAGCGATCAAGGCTTTCTTCCCAGAAACAGCGATAATTATCAATCCACCGGGAGGCGTCCTGCAGGGGCCTGGCGGAAAGTCTGCAATGCCGGATTCGCCCTTCCCTCTCCTGCACCAACAGCCCGGCCTTTTCCAAAACACGCAGATGTTTGGAGATAGCCGGCAGCGATATATCGAAGGGCTCCGCCAGCTCAGTCACGGTGCGTTGCTTGTTTGCCAGCCGCCGCATAATCGCCCGCCGCGTCGGATCGGCCAGGGCCGAGAAGGTGGCATCCAGAGTTTTTTTGGAATATTTAACCATATGGTTAAATGAAAACGATTTTCAGTTACTTGTCAAGAACTTTTTTGATTTTTTTAATATTTTTTTACATCAAACAAAGTCAAATAGCTCCCTGTTGGATTTAACATTCGAGCAATAAAGGCGTTGGACCCGGCTTGGCTTGATTTAATTATAACGCGAGCTGGGTAACTTACAATAAATGCTGGCGTTGAAATTGTCACGCCGGCGAGCGCACGCCTTAATTAGCAAATTTAAAATAATACAGTAAGGCTGATACGGCTCTACTATAAATCATATTTTCTGCAACCACTGCAAATCCCTGGACGTAGAGTGCTCTTTAGAAGCATGATCAACCTTCGAGGAGGTACTCACTCATGAAAATTGTGTTAGCTCATATTATGCTAATTGTTCTGGCATTGAGCATGTTTACAGTGGGTCGGGCACAAATCGCCGACTCAGCGGACTTGTTTGTCTTGAAGCGCTCGGCTGCCGGCTATCGCATTGATCGTCTCCCTATTGCCACAGGCCAGCCTCTGACGTTAAATTTCGAAGAAGATCCCGAGGTAATCGATATTGTCCTGCCGGTTGGACCGGGTGGGTCGGGAAATCTGGTTCAGGGTGGCAGGATACGGAGCTTTACTGCACGTTTTGATGGTCGATCCGTTATCCTTGATTATGAATTTGCCAACGGCGAGCGACAATCCTTTCCGGCCAGGGACTTGACTGATCTGCGAGGCTTCGATTCTCATGTATCTGTCACCGGCGGCGATGGCTCTTCAGCTCGCTTTATTATTCGCGGTTATTCAAACGTCCGGATCGACAGCATTGGGCCGGTTATGGATATGTTTGGCGGACGAATTCCTATGCAGAAGGGTGATTACTCTATTTTTATAAATACTGAGCTCACCGCTCCCCGATACGCCCTCACCGGCGAAATACCATTAGTTTATTCCGGAAAATATTTATTTGCAGATGTCGTTTCACCGGATGGCAGGCATGGGCAGTTCGTTGTTGATATTGGCGCGTCGACCAGCATGCTTACTGAAGCTTTTTTGCCGGATAGCGCGGAGATGTCCGAAGTATTCATGATGGAGTATTCTGCCGGCGGCACCAGAAAACTCAAATATGCTCCAGGTGGGGCCACCGGCAACGTGGAAAATGTGATAGGCACCGCGACCCTGCAAGCTATGACGATAGGCGGGCTTGTATTCAAGCAGGCGGAATTCGACGTAATAAAGTCCCTGCCCCTTCTGCACGACAGGCAGGTTGATGGCATAATCGGACTGGATCTTTTAAGGGCGGCCCGCTTCCTGACTTTGCGCTATAATTCAGGAACCGAAGGGACTGCCAGCCTGCTTCTCTCAAACACGCCTCCGGCGCAAAACAATCTAATCCAACTACCCTTTGTGAGCATCAGGAGGCTAATGTATGTCCGAGGGCAAATAGATTCACGGCCGGTTCTATTCATCCTCGATAGCGGCGCGCCGGACTGCATGCTTCAGCCTCAAGCGGCCGAAACCCTAACGAAAGTCATATTCCTGGATTCAACCCTAACGTTTCAGGGAGGTGGCGGCCAGTCCAAAGAGGGCAAACTGGGCACGATTCAGTTGCTGTCATTGGCTGGAGCCTCATTCATCGACATCCCCTGTGTGATCGGTGAATTATCCATTTACTCTACCCTCGGGCGAGGACAATTGGCAGGAATAATCGGAAATTCGCTCTTATCACGTTTTGCCATGGTGTCAATCGATTTTCAAGAAAATATCATCAGCCTGGCGCACCTTAATTAAGTCAATTTTCCCGGATCAGGGACGAGCAATTTTCAAGTAATCGGATAATCCCCTCCCGGCGGAACCGGCTTGCCTAAAAGGCGACACATCGCCACTACCTGCCCCTGATGATGATAGAGATGTGTCAATGTGCGCATAAAAACCTGCACCGGTATCAGCACCCGCTCCTTGTCGCCCCAGGTCATCATGGGGCGGGGGGTTTTCAGTTCCTCTTCCGAGGCCCCCTGCAGGTATCCCTCGGTCACCTCGAACGCCTCCTGACGATAGGCCTCCAGCGATTCGATAGTCGGAAATTTAAGGTCGTCATCCTCAGCGTCGATCCGACCTTCCAGCACACCGATCCAGTATTTTTCCACGCCGATCACATGATGTATTTGCAGCCGCACGGTGGGATAGCCAAAGCCGGCCAATTCGCGGTTCAGTTCTTCGGCGCTTAGCTGGCGACAATGCGCCAGGAGATTCTTCAAGCTTTCATGCGCGCGCCTGTGGAATTCTCTGAGCGATTCTGAATTATACATGTGCCTCCTTCAATGTTTGGCTAATTCCAGGACGATCTGAATTCGATTTCCTTAGCCGAAAAAGAAATGCAAACGCCCTCATTTGTCAACGCCAATTCGGCGAACCAAGGCGGAACCGTCCGGGGCATCCCAAAGTTAAATATGTTCAAAGTTTTTTACGATTCGACACCGCCAGATCGGAGCTTTGAACATGTCGTCAAAAATCCAAACCATATTTATAGTGATCGTCTTTTCGACCGCCGCTTTTGCGGAGTGGACCCCAATCACATCTTCACCTTCTTACATAATCAATGATATCGTTAATGCGGATGGGGTTGTGTTTCTTGCTCATTATGGCGATGGTGTCTATCGTTCCATCGATAGCACTGCCTCATGAGAGCAAATGATCAACGGCCTGAATACTTTCGAGGCGCGGACGGCTTATCAGCTTTTATGGAGCGACGACGATCTATTCGTGGCCACCACCGATGGGATTTACAAGTCGACCGATAGCGGCGAAAGCTGGCAAAGAAAAAGTGACGGTATCGAAATCGGACCCGGTGCCTGGTATTTATTTACCGAATCTATCTTCGAGCATGAGGGCATCCTGTTCACCGGCGCCTGGTCCGGCATCTACCGTTCGACCGACGGCGGCGAAAATTGGGAGGCTACCAATATTACGGGCCAGAGCATCATAGCCCGGTTTTTCGTAAATCACAATGGGATGTTATTTGCGGCCCGGGAGCTCATGGGTCCTGACGGATATGTATCGACAGATAGCGGGGAAACCTGGGCGCCGCTGACAAGCATATCGCTTCCGACAATCACATTTCTCTCCGAACCACCGGTTCTCTGGGCAGGCACAATCGGCGGCGTCTGGCTTTCTACCGACGACGGCGCCAGTTGGACGCATCGGAGCGATGGCCTGTCTCCCGATCCTTATAATTCGAGCATCATCAGGGTCAGCGGCACGCTCATAAGTTCCGTGAAATTCGGCGGTTCGGGCATGTTCCGTTCCACGAATGAAGGTATCTTCTGGGAGGATTTCAGCGAAGGACTGCCTTTTTTAAATTCCATAGAAAAACTGATTACCTATGGCAACCATATTATTGCCGCCACCAGCGATGGTCTATGGCAACGAGATACTTCCGAGATAATAGTCGGCATTGAAACAAAAGAAGAGATTCTGCCCGAATCCTACGCACTATCCCAGAATTATCCAAATCCGTTTAATGCTTCAACCAATATCCATTATTCGATTCCGACACCGTCGCGGGTTACACTCAAAATCTATGACGTGCTCGGGCAGCAGGTCGAAACACTGGTCGATGAGATTAAGCCCGCGGGCCATCATACAGCGGCGTTCAGTGCCGCCGGTTTGTCCGGTGGAATTTACTTCTATAAAATTCAAATGGATGATCGAGTCCAGACGAGAAAGATGGTATATTTAAAATAAGCACCTGAGCAGCGCATCGCAGGCTGGACGGGGCCTCAATTTGCAGGTTATCATGTACGGCCATGAGCGCTAATTCTAATCGTCACCTTCAAAATCTTTATATTGTCATCGCCAAAATCGGAACCGTACGTCTCGGATTTAGATTCTATGGACAGAATACTCTGTCATCGGGCCTTGCCGCATCGGTCAGGGCATTAATTGTCAAGATAAGGGAGATCTCATTTTTCTCGTATCAGTTAAAAGGACTTTTTCGGGCGCCATAGGCCGTCCTGATAAGCAGCCGGATCGGTCAAGCACCAAGCCGGGTTCCCCTATCGTTAATCCTATTGCCGGATGGGGCGCCAATTACGATCATCCTCGGACCGTGGAAACGACAGGTCTTTAGTGAAAGCTTCAGTTCCAGGACCGGTTGACTTGGGTTTGGTTTTGCGCTTATATTCAGGCCGCATGTTCACGTGCAAGCTAAAAATTTTCAATTAAATCTCGGCGGCGAGGCCGGCAGAATGCCCCTGAAGTGCGATTGTAAATTTAATACCGCTGGAAGGTCAGGGTTGGCCAGATTCGGCCGCGCCAACGACCTGTCCGGTGAAGCAGGAGATAAGAAATGAATTTTTCAGGTTATCAGCTTCGTTCCGACGTTAGTTCGAAGACTCGACCGGAGAGGAGTGCAACGTGACTGATGCCTTTCCCGCTCGGAGCCATTATCGTATTTTTCTGATCGTTTTGGCGATGGGGATTTGTGTTTGGCTGAGTTTCTCCGCCACTCCAGGTTTGGCCCAGATCGCATCGCCTGAACATAGCCAATCAGCACCCCACTCGAAGCCGCAAATCGATTACTGGTCGATGTTGTTCGTTTTCGTACTGGCATCGTTTATAGGCCTGGGGGTAATTCGTCGAGTTTCGCGGCTCTTGCATACACCGCTGATGTCGTTGACTAACGCAATTTCGGCCATAGCGGTCGTCGGGTCGATTGCCGTCACCGGGGCCGATTACCCGCCGCTTATCCGTCTCCTTGGCGGCATCGCCCTGTTTGCCTCAATGACAAACATAGTGAGTGGGTTTCTGATCACCGACAGAATGTTAAGGATGTTCAAGAAGCAATGATTAACATAATCCAACAAATTGCCTATATCGGGGCCGCCATACTGTTCGTTTTTTCGCTTCATTGGATGAACGACCCCAAATCGGCGCGGCGAGCAGTTTACGCCGGCGCCCTGGCCATGCTCATAGCTATACTGGCCACCTGGATTCAGCCGTCTGTCATTCACCACGGCTGGATAGTTATTGCGATCATAATCGGTTTTGTCGTGGGTATTCCTTTATCGCGTGTCCCGCTCACCGCCGTGCCGCAGCGGACGGCCCTGTCGCATGCTTTCGGCGGCGCGGCAGCCGGATTGGTGGGCACCGCGAAATACTTTTTGTGGCTTGGGGAAGGTCCGGAGCAACTCACGACCTTTCGTATGATTGCCATCGTGGCCGAGGTTATTCTTGGCTTTCTGACGTTCACCGGCAGTCTGATGGCGGCCGGCAAGCTCCAGGAAGTGCGCTGGATACCCCAGCGGCCCGTTACCTATCCGTTCCAGAATATCGTCAATATCGGCCTGCTGGTCGTCGCCGCAGGACTTGGAGTGCTGCTGGTCATCTTCCCGGCTGCACCCTGGTCCAGTTCGGTGTTTTTGGTCATCGTGGCTCTGGCGTTGATATTCGGGGTGCTTTTCATAATTCCGATTGGGGGGGCTGATATGCCGACCGTAATCTCCATTCTGAATGCTTATGCCGGTCTCTCGGCGGTGGCGATGGGGTTTGTGCTGGATAGCAAGCTCTTAATCACGGCCGGGGCGCTGGATGGTTCAAGCGGCTTGATTTTATCTATCATCATGTGCCGGGCGATGAATCGGTCATTCGCCAATGTGCTTTTCGGCGCCTTCGGCAGCGTGAAAGCGACCGCCAAATCCGACGAACAAAAAACCTATAAACAGGAGACGATCGAGGGCGCCGCCCAGATCCTCGAGCAAGCCCAATTGGTGGTGATCATACCTGGCTATGGCATGGCGGTAGCGCAGGCGCAACACCGAATTCGCGAACTCTACGATCAATTGACCCGGCGCGGCATCACCGTAAAATTTGCCATTCACCCGGTGGCGGGTCGGATGCCCGGACATATGAACGTTTTGCTCGCTGAGGCGGATATACCGTATGCCGCGCTGATAGAAATGGATGAAATTAATTCGGATATGCCGCAGTGCGACGTGGCTTTGGTGATCGGGGCCAATGACGTGGTAAATCCGGCAGCCCGCTATGATAAATCGACGCCAATCTACGGCATGCCGATAATCGATGCCGATAAGGCCAAAATGGTGCTGGCGGTCAAGCGCAGCAAGAACCCGGGCTTTGCCGGCATCGATAATGAATTATATTTTAAAGACAACACCTGGATGCTGTTTGGCGACGCCAAGGCCGTCGTCGGCGAATTGCTGAAACAACTCGTAAGCGGTGGCGTTGCGGTCCATTAGCACGCTGCCGCTGGCAGGTTCGGCGGTCAATCGCAGAATAATATTAATCCAGGTAAATATGCTCCTGGAAAATATCTTCAAGCAAGGCCGAAGTTGCCAATTGCGGGGCCTTGAGTAGGTCCTGACCAGGCTTATGCCGGATCTGGAAAAATTTCGCCATTGGTCGTATCATCGTCAACTCCTGGATAAATCGGGAACATCTGCTCTCGATGTCCTGAAAAAAGTAATCGCGGTTTACAGTTCGCATCCATCCGCGCCGCTTTCGCTATTTGCCCGGCTAAAATCTTTCAACGATCGTGCCTTCTTCCAACTGGAAGAAAAACGTTCCGCATGGCGCCTGCCAGCGATGCGCCTATCCATTTTTATGCTGCCGACACAAACAGCCCATCTGGCTTTGAGCGCCACCGTGCCGCCTCCTGATGACCCGTACTGGCGCAAGAGATATGGGGCTGTTTCAGAAGCGGATTATACGGTATGGAAAGCCAGGGTCATCGATTTTGCGCAGCAGCCCAAATACCCTGATGAAATCGAAACCACGCTCGGATTGCCTGGAGCAGTCGTGAAATCGGTAACCCCGACCAAGCTCGTCCTAAATCGGATGGCCTACGAAGGGTGCCTGCTGCGGATTGGGGCGGATAATCTGAAAGCAAACCGGTTAACGTATGTCGCCACTCAAAATTGGGTCGGCAAAAAATTCGCTCGCGCTGACAGCGACAAAGCGCTTGCCTGGCTGGCCGAAGAATATTTGCGGGCGTTCGGACCGGCGCGAATCAAGGATTTTCAATGGTGGGCAGGAGTGTCTGTCGCCAGGGCTAAATCGGCAATTTCGTCGCTTGAAACCGCTGACGCGGATAATGGCTATTTCCTTTTAAAAAAAGACTCAAAAGACTTTGACACCTTTAAAAAGACCGCGACCGATAGCATTGCCCTGTTGCCGGTCTGGGATTGCTACTTGATGGGTTATGCGCCGGATGGTCGGGGCCGGTTTGTCAGTCCGGATATGCAATCTCGAATATATGGCAAAATCGGCACAACCGGCGGCAATGCGTTGGCTTCGGTATTGGTCGATGGGCTGGCACACGGCACCTGGGAGATGAAATTTGCCGGCGAGACGATGAAAATCAAAATAAAGATGTTCGAAAAACCTTCTCCCAGACTAATAAAACCGCTGAGCTCGGCATTCGATAAAATCGGGGCCTTTTTTAAAGCGAAACACGTAATAATGGATTGGGCATGATTGCCCTTGCCCATCGTCTTAAATTGCAAAAACTTAATAAACCAGGTGAGGAATCTTAATGACTCAACAAATCAACGAGGAGCTATTCAAGAAATCGATTTTTGTGCTGCTCAAAGAAACTTTCGATAAAGGCGATGGCATTTATCTCGATCAAGGCACCTCCCTCGAGGAAACACTGGCGCTGCTTTCCGCGGCGGAGGCCTCGCGGCCGATCAGGGAATCCGGAACGTCAATAGCCAGCCATGTCTATCATCTCCTGTTTTATGTCCGCATATTAAACGATTACATGGATGGCAAATGGCATGAGAAAGTCGATTGGCCGGGGAGCTGGGCGCGCAAGATCGTATCGGAAAATGAATGGGATGCGCTCCGCAAGCAATTGAAAAACGACTACGATGCGCTGCTCAAGCATCTGGAAAGCTTCACCGATTGGAATGATGAGCGCCGATTGGGCGGCGCGCTGGGCATTCTCGCTCATTCCGCCTATCATCTCGGCGCAATCAGGCAGATTTTGCGCGTTATCAAAAAATAAAGCCCTTGCCGACTCAAAAAAAGCATCCTGGCGAAAAGCATAATAAAAGGCCGAAGCAGTTTGCCTCATTGCGGGCACGGTCAGCTGGAATTATTCAGCCGGCGAATTATCGGGCCGGATGTCGGATATGAACTCCCGGAATTTGCCTGATACATCTGATGGCAGGTGATCGACGACCTGGATTTCCAAGGCCACTTCATTACCCAAGCGGGTCCGCAGCTTATTCTCAATTAAAGGTATATCCGAATCCCGAAAATGCTCATTAACCAGCAATGATATTTCCATCAGGTTTGGAGACTTCTGGTGGGTTCTGAATTTGTTAATTCCCTTCGTCATGGCATAAGATACTATTGCCGATGATAACCGGCTGCCATCCGGCAGGACCATCAATTCGGACGTGCGGCCGATTACTTCCTCGATCACGGGTGAGGCGATTCCACAGGTGCAGCCGTCAGCGGAGGTTCGCACCAGGTCGCCCGGCCTGTACCTGATGAAGGGGAAAGCGTACGAATACAGTTCGGTGATTACAACCTCGGCGATCTCGCCCACCCCGGCGGGCTTTTCCGTTTGGGGATCGATAAATTCCAGAAACAGGTTGTGATTCATTAGGTGTAATTTCCCCTGGCGGCATTCGAAGGCCACGATGCCGTTCTCTGTCGTGCCGTATTCATCAACGACAGGCGCCTTGAATACTTCGTGCAGGTACAGCCGATGTCGAGGCGTAAGGTTTTCACCGGTGGTCAGTATAAGTTTGAATCCGAGGTCGGCGGGATCGAGCCCCTCGGCAAGCACTACCCGGCCGAATTCGCAGATAGTGTTCACCACACCATAAATGAATTTGGGCCGGAACTGCTTTAAAATGCCATAAAACCGCAGGCATTTTTCGCGGGAGATATCGAATGCCTCCAGCCGCTTGCGATTAAGAGCGGCATCCTTCATTTTAATTAACAGCCTATTTTTCAGGTCGAGCGGCAAACCCCAGACTCGCGCCTGCCTGTCCCCAATCTTGATGCCGTGCCAGCCATAAACTTCATACATGAGCGCATCCATGTAGGCGGAGGCAATTCGGTCCTTGACAAAATGCATCGGCGTGCCCGTGGAACCGGAGGTTTTGCGTGCTGAATAGCGCCAGTTGCCGTTTGATATCATCGATTGCGAATCCTTTTTTATGGCCGCTTTGGTGAGAAAAGGGAAAGTCTGTAGATCGCCCGGATCGCCAATCTGGCTTATTTTCAATCCGCTATGTTGGTACAGGTTTTTATAATAGGGATTATTAGCCGCCGCAAATTCGAGCAGCTTCAGCAGCTTCGCCCATTGGATCTGCTCCATTTTTTCGATCGGCAGACCATGGAACAGATGTACTTCCCGGGAATAATCGATGACCTTCTCGCCACGCAGGGTATAAATGGGACGATAGACTAAATTTTTGGAAAACCACGGATGCATGCTTGGTTAGTGAACCACCTAATTTTTTATTATATATTTCGGCACCATGACGAATATTATGTACATAAAATCGACGACTGTTAGACGGTAATGGCAGGAAGTGTGCATCGCCACTGCCCTGCTTCCTTAAATTTTATATTTCGCGGCGATGTCCTCCGAAATTACGGCCCCCCTCGCAGAGCCAAAACCTCGCCTCATAACCAACCATTCAGGCCCTAAATATACTTATAAACATAGACATAACAAGCTTAAATTATCCGCTTCGTTAAGGCTTTCGATTACTCCACCGGCAATCCACGAATAAGCGGGGCGATTTTTCGTCCCCAATCTCATTCATACTCTCAAGTCACCGAAGCCAGCCCCAGGGCTCCTTCCGGAAAAGCAGAAAGGGATGATTCCCTGCTCTGATCGATTTCTCAAACAGCCGTTGACAAATTAAGTCTTGATCTTAAATTGTAGGGTATAACCATATGCCCGATTCGACTGGTAACGGAGGAACCTAAATGAGCACACAACTGCGGAACTATCTGATCGTAATTGTATTATTATGCGGGGCAATTGCGGCGTTCGGTCAGGAAAATCCGATGCTGATAAGGATCGAGCTGGCCGATAAATCAGACCTGGCCAAGCTGCAGAACCTCCCCTTTGACATACCCATTATCGCAGCAGACCATGCCGACGCTGTAATTTTTCCGGGTGAGCTATCCAGGCTATTGACCCTCGGCCTGCGCTACGAAATTATCCATGAAGATCTGGTAAAATTTTATCAAAGTCGGAATCCCCTGAATCTCACCATGGGCGGATTCCCCACCTTTGCCGAAGCTGTCGATATCATGGATTCGCTGCACACGCATTACCCCGCAATCGTTTCGGTAAAATGGTCAGTTGGTGATTCATGGGAGGGACGGGACCTCTGGGTATTCAAAATATCCGACAACGTCAATACCGATGAGGATGAACCGGAAATTTTTTATAACGCCCTTATTCATGCTCGTGAGCCGGCCAGCATGACCTGGCAGCTACATTACGCGGGTTGGCTCTGTCAGAATTATGGCAGCGACCCAACCGCCACCGAAATAGTAGATGACCGGGAGCTTTTCTTCCTGCCGGTATTCAATCCGGATGGTTACGAATACAACCGCCAAACGAACCCCTCCGGCGGCGGCATGTGGCGCAAAAATCGCCGCAATAACGGCGGCGGGGTTTATGGCGTAGATTTGAATCGTAACTGGGGTTACCAGTGGGGCTACGATAATAACGGCTCATCCCCCTATACTGGCGATGAAACCTATCGCGGACCCTCGGCGTTTTCGGAACCTGAAACGCAGGCCGTCCGCCAGTTCATTAATTCCCGGGAATTTCAGTTTGTCGTGAATGCTCATACCTATGGCGATTATGTGCTCTACCCCTGGGGGTATGATGATATTTACACTCCGGACCAATGGCTGTTCTCGGTGATCGGCGATTCGGCCTCTGCGCTAACGGGATATTTGAACGGCACCGCCTGGGAGCTTCTCTATAATACGAACGGCGATTCGAATGACTGGCAATACGGCGAACAATCCGAAAAGCCGCTGATTTTCTGTCTGACTCCCGAATCAGGCAACGACGCCGACGGTTTCTGGCCGGCCGCTTACCGCATACCGCAAATTAACGCGGAGATGCTGCCGTTCGGCATATTCACCTCCCTGCTGGGCGGGAATGTGTTCGGATTAATGCCGCCAGTTCCCCCTATGCTTAGTCCTATAGGCACGGTCCAGAGCGATCCCTTTACAATTTACTGGGCACACGATGATCCCTCCAATCCGGCAGTAATCTATGAATTGGTGGAAAAAACCGGCTATAGCCGCATAGCCGATGATTTCGAAAGCGGTGCGGAAAACTGGGTATTTAATGGTTTCTCAATTTCCACCGGCAATTACCATTCCTATAACCACAGCCTGTTTTCAGGCAACGAAAATAACTACGATGGCAGCGCTATTCTGGCGGAGCCATTCACCGTCGAGGTCGGCGATAGCGTGATATTTTACACGTGGTATGCGATTGAGGATGGCTGGGATTATGCTTATGTCGAAATCTCCACTGACGGCGGCCAGAATTTTAATACATTGCCCGGCAATATTACCACGAATTACGATCCGCACGGCAATAATCGCGGCAACGGTATCACCGGGTTTTCCTCGAGCTGGATTCAGGCCAAATTCCCGCTGACTAGCTATGTCGGTTCGCTTGTGATCCTGAAATTATCATATCTAACCGATATTTACCTTTTGGAAAGCGGGATTTACTTCGATGATCTTTTCCCGGTGACGGGTTTTGCCACCGAAACGGTGCTGGCCTCCGATATTACGGATGAAGAATACGAAATATCCGGGCGTGCCAACGGTACTTATTATTACCAGGTGAGGGCCGAAGACGCTGAAAACCAATGGTCACTATTTTCAAATCTCGAGGTAGCTGAAGTCGATATCCAGGCTTCGATCCGGGGCGCCGTAACCGACGGCTCGCCAGCGGGCTTTATCGAGGGCGCTTATGTCGAGGCTCTTGGATCGGACATCAGCGACAGCACCGATGCAGAAGGTGAATACTTGCTTGAGAACATGCTGCCGGGGATCTATGATGTCCTATTTTCGCATGCAGATTATCAAGATACTATCGTCACCGGCGTTAACGTAACGGCGGGCGTCACGACGGTCGTCGATATGGTCATGCGGGTCGCTCAATTCGCGTATTTGACTGGCGATGCCAACATGTTTAATGAGTGGGTCGACATCAATAATCCGTTGACCGGCCCCTGGCGAGTGGGCGGAGACGTGACCTTTCTGGTTAACTACCTCGACGTTTCTTCGGGTAATCAACCGTGCCTTTTGCATAATCCGGGCGCGCCGCCGGAATTGCGATTTTTCTATGCTTCAGGCGACGCCACCGGCGATTGCCTGGTGCTGGGCGGTGATGTCAGCCGCCTGGTGCAATTTTTCAGTGGCAATCCGGCTGCGGCGATTAGCTGGTGCGGTCATGACCAGCCGGACCCGGAAAATTATTATCCGCCAATGTGGTTCGCGAATGAAGAAATTCCCGAGCTAAATGAGTTGCCCTCAGGCTGGCCCAATTGTTCGGCGCCACCGGCGAAAATCAGGCTCTTGACTCAACCTGGCCCTAAATAAATATCCGGCTCGATCGCCTCGATTCGGCCATGGTCTTGACTTAATACTAATATGTTATATATTGTCCATGTATCCGCATATGTGGGCTTCTGATTTTCGCGCCCAGCTGACTAACCGCGATTTTTTGATGGACTTCTGGAAACACAGGAGGAGTTGTGGTCAAAGTCTGCCCCTATCATTCGCTGCTTATTCTTTTCATTATTGCGAATTCGAGCCTGGCCGATCCCCCGAGTTCGTTTGATCTGCGTAACGTCGATGGCGTTAATTACGTCACCTCCGTAAAAAACCAGACCGGCGGCACCTGCTGGACGCACGGCGTCATGGCCGCCATGGAGGGCAATTTGCTGATGACCGGCAACTGGGAATCGGCGGACGAAAGCGGCGAACCCAATCTCGCCGAATACCATCTCGATTGGTGGAACGGCTTTAATCAGCATAATAACGACGATACGGAACCGCCAACGGGCGGCGGCCTGGAGGTCCATATGGGGGGTGATTACCGAGTCACGGCGGCTTACCTGGCGCGTGTCGAAGGCGCGGTGCGGGATATCGATGGTCAATCATATAGCACTCCCCCGGCGCGCGATGACCAGAGCTATCACCATTATTATGCTCCCAACATCGAATGGTTTACCGCCGGAACGGATTTAAGCAATATCAACGTTATCAAAGAAATTATTATGACTTATGGCGTGCTGGGAACCTGCATGTACTACGACGGTTCCTTCATGTGGAATTATATTCATTACCAACCGCCGAGCAGTAATCTTGACCCGAACCATGCGGTTGCCATAATCGGCTGGGATGATAATAAGGTCACCCAGGCGCCAAATCCGGGGGCCTGGCTCTGCAAAAACAGCTGGGGCAGCTCCTGGGGATTGGCTGGCTATTTCTGGATCTCCTACTATGACAAACATTGCTGCCAGCAGCCGGAGATGGGGGCGGTGTCTTTCCAGCATGTAAAGCTGCATTCCTATGACCATACCTACTATCATGATTACCATGGCTGGCGCGACACCAAAAGCGATTGCAACGAGGCTTTTAATGCTTTTACCGCCTCCCGGAATGAAATGCTGGCCGCGGTGAACTTTTTCACGGCGGCCGATAATGTCGTTTATGCGATTAAGATTTTTGGCCGATTTGAAGGCGGCGAGCTGGTAGATGAACTTTCATCCCGGTCCGGCACGATTGCGCATACCGGTTTACATACGATCCAGCTCGATATCCCGGTCCCCCTCAGCCAGGGTGACGATTTCTATGTTTACCTGCAATTATCAACCGGCGGCCAGCCGTTCGACAGAACCTCCGATGTGCCGGTTTTGTTGGGCGCTCATTACCGGACCATGGTCGAATCAGCGGCTAATCCCGGTGAAAGCTATTACCTTACGGACTCGGGCTGGCAGGACCTTTATGATTCGGACGTCCCCTTCGCCACGACCGCCAATTTCTGCATAAAGGCCTTGACTATAGAAGCCACGGGGATGCGGGTCACGCCGCCCGGCTCGTTTCAATCATCGGGACCCGTCGGCGGTCCGTTCACGCCCACCTCGATTATATATGAGATTCAAAATAGAGGCGGCCAGGCCATTCAGTATGCCGTTGACCTGAGTCCCGGCGCGGACTGGCTCACGCTTTCGGGAAGCACGACGGGAGTCCTGTCAGTGTTGGAAACGGCGCAGGTATCGATCGAAATCACCAGCTACGCCGAAAGCCTCAATGAGGGGCTTTACCTTGCGACCCTGGAATTCACTAATACCACCGATCATCTCGGCGATACCTCCCGCTCCATCGCGCTGGCCATCGGTGAGCCGACTGTTCAATTTGAGTGGACCCTCGATTCGAATCCAGGCTGGGCGACGCAGGGGGATTGGGCCTTCGGTCAGCCGAGCGGCTATGGTTCACACAATGGCGATCCGAACAGCGGCTACTCTGGCTCCAACGTTTATGGCTATAATTTGACTGGCGATTATTCCGACCAGTTGCCGGCCACATATCTGACGACCACGGTTATCGATTGCTCTAATATTTATTTTACCCATCTGCAATTCCGGCGGTGGCTGGGCGTAGAATCCAATTCGAATTACGATGAAGCCACGGTCGAAATCAGTAATGACGGAATAAATTGGCAGGTGATCTGGCGGGCGACCGATACGGGCGACGCCATCAGCGATGACGCCTGGCAATTGCAGGCCTTCGATATTTCCGCCTTAGCCGATAACCGGGCGACGGTTTATCTCAGGTGGGGGATGGGACCGACCGATTATTCTCTTACTTACCCGGGCTGGAATATAGACGATATTCAAATCCTGGGGTTTCGCGGCGGCAATCCACCCGAACCGATTCCCACGCTTTCCGAATGGGGCCTGATCATTTTAGTTCTGCTGCAGATGGCTTTGATGACCGCGTTTGCCGTTCGTCGGCTAAGCAGAATCTTTGACCGCAGCCACGTTGCGGGGCCCCGCGCATGAAATAAGCCGGATCCCCTTCAGGACTGCCGGCGGCACAAACTAAACCGGCACATCCTGCAATGGCACCGCCTCAGGATCGACGGTTTCGGGGTGAAAAGCCGCAGCCCGATTGCGCCCGAAACGATCGTCCAGGGCTCGTTCGATAAAATTTTTAAACTCCGACCGGAACCGATAGAGTGAGAAACGGCGGGCATTTCGCCTTATTTCGTAAGGATCAAAGGCTTGCCTGTTCTTCTCGAATTCACCGACCGCCTGAATCAGGCTATCACTATCCTGGCGGGCAAAGAAAACGCCGGTTTTATTCGCGACTATGGTTTCGAGCGCTCCACCCTTGCCATAGGCAATAACCGGCGTGCCGCACGCCTGCGCTTCTACGACAACGATCCCGAAATCTTCCTCTGCAGCGAATACGAACGCCCGGGCTCTCTGCATCAGGTCTCTGATCGTGCAAAATGGCTGGTAACCGAGAAGCTCGACATTGGGGCTGGCTTTGCGCTTGATTTTCCTATAATCAGGGCCGTCGCCCACTATCGCCAATTTTTTATCAGGCATTTTCGAAAAAGCCTCGGCCATTAAATCGATTTTCTTATATGGCACCATGCGGGAGACGGTCAGATAAAAATCTTCTTTATGAGCATGCAGCTTGAAAGCCTCGATATCGACCGGCGGATAGATTATGGTCGAATCGCGACGGTAAACTTTGTTTATTCGGCGAGCGATATGTTCCGAGATAGCGATAAACTCGTCAACTCCATTAGCCGTCCGCACGTCCCAAATCCTCAGGCGGTGCAGCAGGTAACGCGCCAGCCAGGACAAGGGGCCACGCCGAAGATTCGATTCCGTCAGGTATTGATGAGTTAGATCCCAGGCATATCGTGCCGGCGAATAGCACATGCAGACGTGTAGTTGATCCGGGCCGGTGATAACACCCTTGGCAATCGCCGCCGAGCTGGAAATAATTAAATCATACGCGGATAGGTCGAACTGCTCGATCGCCAGCGGCATTAACGGCAAATAATCTCTATAGCGCGATCTGGCAAATGGCAGACGCTGCAGGAATGAAGTTGCAACTTTTTTATTAAGAATAAAACCGCGCCGGCCTGCCGGGATAAAATCGTACAGCGAATACAGCTCTGCCTGCGGGTAAACTTTCAGCATTTGTTCAAGGACCCGTTCAGCGCCGCCGTAAGTAACCAGCCAATCATGGACAATCGCTATACGCATGCCGGTGCCCCCTGATCGATATTGCTCCGTTTTCTGGCATCTCGCGGCTTGCCCAGCATTTCAGCATAGACGGCCAGTAGCTTTTCTATATGCTTGCCGATTGTCGGCGGATCGGACCAGAACCGGTTATATGCGGCTCGGCCGAGCTTGCCGACAAATGCATCATCCTTTATCTGCAATATCTTTTTCATCAGGTCATCTTCATTGCCACCCTCGAACCACAACCCGGTCACACAATCGGTTACCATTTCGCGGGCGGCGCAGGTATCGGCGACAAGGGCGGGCAAGCCGCGCGCAGCCGCTTCAAGCACGACCATGCCTTGCGTTTCATGCCATAACGAGGGGAACACCAAGGCCCTGGCAGATTGTAAATGACAATGAACCTGATCCCGTGGCAGCCAGCCAGTGATAGCTGCTTCCGGGAATCGACATTCCAGTTCGGCACGGCAGGGACCATCGCCTACGAAGACCGGCACGATGCCGGCTTTTCTGGCGGCAGCGGCGAAGAGAAAGACCCCTTTTTCCGAGCTCAAACGGCCGACCTGCACTATCGATTGATTCTGCTCGCAACGGATGGGTCCGGCCTTTTTTATATCGATCGGATTCGGGATTCTATGGATTCGCGCTTTTTCCGGCAGATGCGATTTTATAATATCAAAACTGAAATCGGAGATGGCTATAAAATGTCTTATGCCCGCCGGAATCAAACCGCTATTTATTTGCACGATCTGTCTGGCCGTTCGCCAGACCTTTTGACCATAGCCCTGCTTATCGCAATTGGAAAAAACGCAACCGCGTGTCAAAGGGACGAGATTACAAATATGATTTTTTTGATAATTGTAAAAACCGCCATTGGGGCAGGCCAAAAAATAATCATGAATAGTGATGACCACCGGAAATTCAACATCCACGGCCGCCCTGATTGCACTTGAGGTGAGGCACTTGGTCCAACCATGAATATGAACGACGCTTTTTTCGCGCTCGAAATCGGCCAGCAAATCACTCATGGCCCGGCGGGCCGCTCTGTTCCATAGGCCGCGACCGGCGGCTCGAAATCTATTGGGATCGGCGGCTAATTCCGGTTGATCAAGACAAACTACCCTAACACCGGCGTCAGTCAATTCAGGCACAATCGGCCCGACGCCGGCCAGAACCGTCACTCTGTGGCCCGCCTGTGCCAGGGCAATCGCCGAGCCTAAAGCCACGGCTGCGGCGCCGCCGTTTATATGCGCGAAATCGTTGACGATGATGATATTCAATTTGTTCACCTGAGCGCTTCTTCAAGCGTCCTGATGGAAATCGGCCCAATCAGTTCATTGTCTTGGTCGAAGTATTTGATTATCCGCGCAGGGTTACCGACGGCCACCGCATTCGCCGGAACGTCTTTAACCACCACGCAGCCCGCGCCGATTTTTGCGTTAGTCCCGATAGATATGCCACCGAGGATGACCGAGTTGGCGCCTATTTCGACATTGTCCCCGATTATCGGACTCGGCCCCTGCGAACCATCGGATAAAGCCACGCAGCCAATAGTCGTGCAATGGCGCAGATGAACGTTGCGGCCGATTACGGTACGATCGTTGATCACCAGGCTATAGCCATGTTCGATTTTCAGGCCCGGCCCCACCCGCGTAGCTGCGCGCAGTTCGACGCACAGGATATATTCGACGATGAATCGATATATCACCATCAGCGGCACGCCGGCCCACCACAACAACGATCTTTTGTTGCGGGCGAAAAGGTTGACGAGCCTGAAAAAGGCCAGGATGAAAATTATTTTCACATGGCCGCGATTTCGGTCGTAATCTTGGAAAAGATACCGAATCATAAAGCCACCGCCGTCTTCTCTTCATCGTGTGTCACATTTTCCACAACATATCCTATGTCCATTTCACGGCTCTCGGAAATCGAATCAGCTTCTGTGCCGAGCAATTCCGAAAAAGCGTGGTGCAGCCGACGCAGATTTTCATCGTTTAGCACCTGGGGCGAGCGTAGCGGATTATCCCAGAGCGCCGGAAATGAATTACCGATCAGCTTCGCCATGAAATCACAATCGGCCCGGTAGTCTCGCTTGAATTCGCCCAGCAATTTGAAAACCACGTTCTTGAGCTCGTTGATATCCGTGCAGGTATGAACCGAAGACATGCCGGCAAAGAACATCGGGCAAAATGTCACCGCCGGAATTCCCAGCAGGCCGGCTTCGTAGGCCGACGTGCCCGAAACGGTAAACACGATATCGGCCCTCTGCAAAATCTCGAAAGTCGAAATATCATAGCGTATCATCTTAACGTTGGGGATTCGCCGCAGCGCCTTAAAAAAGCTGCCTTTGTTCATATCCAGAAAATTTGGATGTTCCTTAATAATAAGAGTCGTGTCGAACGGCAGGGCACGCCGGATATCTTTAATCAGCTTTAGCTGGTCGCTAAAATACGATCCCATGACGTCGATCGAAGATTCCGGCTGGACATGCAGGGGAAAATAGGCGATGCGGCCATCGATATCGGCAAGGTGGTCGAAACGGCAAATGAATCTCATATAAAACGAATTGACGATCCCCTGCAACTGAAGCTTGATCCTGCCCCGGAGATCGTGGTGCGTCAAATTGTCCTGGCTGAATATCTTGCCGGTCCGCAGGCGGTTCGCCAGCGAAATGGCCAGTTTTTTGATGTCCAGCAGTCGGCGTTTATTATGTTTCACGCAATAGTCGGGCGTCGGTTCGCCCTCGACAAAATCCTCGATTAATTGCCTACCATTTAATTCGGATTCAGGATGGAGCCTCGGGTAATAGTCGCTGTCGCGATAGCTGGTCATGAATAATAATCGTCCCTGAGGGTACCTGGCCGGCCGGGGTGCGATAAATTTGATCCCCAATTCCTGGCAGAGTATATAGGTGATCATCTCGTTGGTGTTGGTCGGCTCGGCACAAACATGAGTGATTCGATTGGCCGTTAAAAAATTTTTAATATCGCGATAGTAGAGATATACATATTCGTTGATGTCGGACTTATTCTTATATTTGACGAACTGATCCATCAGCAAAACCTGGTTGGCGGTCAATTCAGATTTCGTTTCGCTCGCGACAAGTTCGCGTAATATTTGCTTTTTAGTTCGCCGGTCAAGAAAATCCGTTTTCTTATAAACCAGTTCCAGGATACTATCCCGCCCGACGCCCCTGCCTGTCAGCCACCTGGTCCAGAGCCGGTCGGTGGTAATCCAGAATACGCGATGACCATCGCGTTCCAGGCCTCGGCCAATTTCAAAAAACAGTCGGGTGATATCGAAAATGGAAACGAAGGCAATTCTCATCTCTTTCACAGGTTTATCTCCCGTCAGCCTGCGCCGGCGCACCGGGCAATTCTTCGGCTGCTGACAAAAGCGGTTTTGTGCGCGCCGTCGGGATTTTTAAATATTCGTACCAGCCGAGCGCCGCGAAAAACCAGATATGGAAACAATAAAATTCAGGGACGCTTATCATGAGCAGCGTATAGAGCACGATGCTGGCGGCCAACAGGCCCCGTTTATAATCGTTATCATATTTTATTTTGCACAGCGGGTAAAAAATAAAGGTCGTGAAAATTATGAAGCCGACTCCCCCGACGTTGACCAGAAGGGTAGTGAATCCATCGGTGGAGCGGATATATCCAAAACCGTGGCCGAATATTTGATGCAGAACGCTGCTATCCCGGAACAATGCCAGAGAACTTACGAAATTTTCGAACCGCCCTATGCCGGAAGCGTGTTCAAGGCTGAATTTGCTGAGCGTAATTTGATAAAACGCCGCCAGTGTTTGCGGGCCGATCAAAAGCAATATGCCGGCGAGCCCCAGGGCAATCAACCCCAATCTCAAAAGCTTCCTGAATCGGATTATTTCGATAAGCGCAAAAATCAATAATCCGATGACTGCGGTGGTGGAGGTTGATAATATCAAAGCCAGCATCAAAACCAGATAAAGCCGATCCTTCAGGTAATAGAATAAGACGGCGAAAGGCATGATCGAAAAAGCAAACATCGATGGTTCGCCCGCCAGAGATTTCATTCGCTGGATAACGACACCTCCCAGTTGAATGGTCTGGAACAGGCCGAAACTATAATTATCGCCGACTCTGCGATTGGAAATGAAATCGATGCTGCCGCCGGTAAGCAACTGGCCGATGAATTCAATGAAGCCAAAGGCCACAAATATGATAACGCCCAATCGGGCCAGCCATAACGCATCGCCCGGGCTATCGGTATCCAGAAGGCGCCGCAAGATGTATAGGAAAAACACGAGGCAAACGAATAGATAGGCGCTCTGCGTAAATAAGCTCGCGCGCAGCACCATGGCCTGCGGGGCCTCCGCCGACACCAGCAGCCGCGACGGCAGATCGCCCAATGTAGATTGCAGACTCAGGTTGAACAGTTGAACGAGCGATTGATAAGCGCCGAAAACGAGGCAGAATACCAGAACTGCCAGAGGGACGTTCAAACGGCCCTTATGTGGAAATGCGAAAACCAGATCCCTGGCAAGATAAATTAGAACCAGAACATAGGACAACACCAGGCCCTTGACCACGTTCGAAACCACCAACGTCTGCACCAGCATGGTGGCGATCGCGATATGCAATAATATTTCGCCGTAATGGCCGTTCGCGGGAGCCGCTGCTCCGAGGGAAATTGCCTGAGTGTTTGCCTGCATGGCCATAATGTGACTATCGCCCTTTTCTATGTCTCAATTTCAATGCCGCCGCTGATTTAACGATCATCAGGGTGCTCATCGAACTTAACGTAGCATATGCGGCCCCCTGGATTCCATATCGCGGCACCAGCAGGCTGTTGGCCAACAGGGCCACGCCGAGCGCCGCCACCGCTGAAAAAATTATCGCCTTATCGAATTTTTTTGCATAGAGGGAATAATGCGGGATATACGAGGCGGTCAACAGGGCGACGCCGGCCAACATGATTACAAAGACAGATCGATATTGAATAAATACTTGTTTGTCGATAAGCTTTAATACCGGATCAATAAAAAACAACGCCAGGCCAGTCAAAATCGCTATGCCCCAGATGATCCCCGAAGACAGCTTTTTCATAAGCGCTCTGTATTCATCAAAACGACCCTGCTGATAGGCCGCTATCAACCGGGGGTAGATAATCATGGCGACGCCGGTAAAAATGAAAACGTGAATCACATTGGCGATATTAAAATAAAAAGTGTAAACGCCGACTAACGCCTCACCCCAGAAATGCTGCAAAAAATACCGGTCGATATATTGCACGATCACGAATGACATGCTGCCCAGCAAAAAAGGCGAAGCCACCTTCAGCCCGCGGTGAATCCAGCCCCAGTTTATCGAAACTTGCCCCAGTTTTCGCCAGCGCAAACGGCGCAATGAGTAGCCTGCCACCAGAATACTCACGGCGACACCGATAATCCAGCCTGACCAGATCGAGGGCAGGTTGCGCAACTCCTTTAGATAAAACGCCGCGGCCAACACTATATAAGCCCAGGCGCCCATCCGCAAAAACATCACCAGGTTGGCAGCTACCGGGCGGGATAAGGCAATTAATAATCGGGCAAGCTCCTGAGATACATGTTCGAGTATCAGCAAGGCATAAAACCAGCCGACATATTGCCAGGCAATAAATTTGGCCGCGAATAGAATCAGCAACAACGGCAGTACCGCGGCATAGATCAGCAGATGAAAAACGAACTGATCCCTGATCATCGGCGCACATTCTGACTCCTGGTAGGCCAGAATTTCGCGGGTGTTAAAGATGTAAAAGTCGAAACCGAGGAAATACAGCGAGATGGCAATAGAGATGTTTATCAGGCCCCAGACACCGAGTTCCTCCGGAGATAAAAATCGAGCCAGGAATAGCACCAGGATAAATTTGCTGCCCAGAGTTAACGACCTTATCATCAGGCTGAGCAGGCCGGCCCTAAAAAGGCCGGATGATCTAAACTCTATCGCGGTCTTTTGTGGGTCGGGTGTGGCTACCGGCCGTTTGGCTATCTGAATATTTTTTTCAACCATTGATTACGAGAATAATATTTATATCCTGTTTGATGTTATCCCGATCGCGTTTCATTCGATAATTTCCCAGCTTACCGGCGTCCCTTTTAGCAATCGCCGACTGGCTTTTTTGCCCATCACCACATCGTAATATTTAGGCGGTAAACCGAAGCCCGGTCTGATCGCCCTGATATTTTTTTCGGAAAAAGTCTCTCCCTTTTCCACGTCTTCCACGACATAAAGCGATCGTCTGAAACGCAATGATCTTTTTTCTTTGTCGGTCGGACCATAATAGATGCTTCCCAGGCTCTGCCAGGCCCTTTCGGTTTCGGCCACCAACATCTTCATCTCGTCAGGCTCTAAAGAGAACTGCGCATCGACCCCGCCGTCGGCTCGCTGCAGCGTAAAATGCTTCTCGATCATGGTTGCCCCCAGCGCGGCGGCAGCTATCGCGACACCGATGCCCGGCGTGTGATCGGACAGGCCGACCTGCACATCAAACAGCTCCCGCATATGAGGGATTGTCCGAATATTCGTCGATTCCGGGGAAGCCGGATAGCTGCTGGTGCATTTGAGAAGAATAATTTTGTCATTGCCGCACTGTCGAATCGCCCTGACCGTCTCATCGAGCTCGGCGATCGAGGCCATGCCCGTTGAGACTATCAGCGGTTTGCCGGTTGCCGCCGCTTTCCTGATCAGGGGCAGGTCATGATTTTCAAAAGAAGCGATTTTATAACAGGGAACGTCGAGGCTTTCCAGAAAATCCACAGCGGTCGCATCGAACGGTGTGCTGAATATCGGCAGCCCGAGCTGCCGGCAGCGTTCGAAAATCGGCTTGTGCCATTCCCAGGGCGTATATGCCTGCCGGTAGAGCCGGTAAAGAGAATTTCCCTGCCAGGGACTCCGGGGATCATCTATATGGAATTCACTTTCGTCGATATCGAGCGTCATCGTGTCGGCCGTGTAAGTCTGGATTTTCAGCGCATGCGCGCCGGCTTCTGAGGCGGCCTGGACTATCGCCAGGGCCCTGTCGAGCGATTGATTGTGGTTGCCCGACATCTCTGCGACGACAAAAGGCGGCTGATTTTCGCCGATCTTTCGGTCATCGATTATGATCTCTCGCATAATCTTCTCCGTATTACCACAATCGCGCTTTTTCGGAATTGCGCCTAAGCCCTTTCGATCGGAACTGAGGCCTTCTCCAGCAGCGCTGCCACTACAGAATTCTTAGCCGTCAAATTCGTATTGTCCATCAGCGCGGCGGCCGCCCGCCCGGTCTCCTTGACTGCCGTCGGATTATTTAAAGCCCAGGTCAATTTCTCGTGAATCGCCTCCCGGGAAACTCCCGAATGCATGCCCAGATTCCAGAGCGCTCCCCGTTCGGCAGCCGCTTCGATCATCGTGCGCTGGTTTTCGGCCATGACAACCGTAATTGTCGGCAGCCCCAGGTAACATCGTTCCCAGGTGGTGGTGCCGCCACCGCCTATGGCCAGGTCGGCCTCGGCCATTAATTCAGCCATGTTTTTGACCTGCCTGTGAAATACCAGTTTCGGCACGTCGGCGAATTTGCTGATAATGCTGTCCGCCCGCACGTTGGCCCCACCCAGAATTGCATTGATTTTTATATTGGACCGGTTAATCGTTTTTATGGCTTTCAGCGCCTTGGTGGTCTCATCGGAAATATCGGCGCCGCCGAAAAATACCAGAATATTGTCGATTGCCCCACTGCGGCGTCGCAGGTTTGTTTTTGCGTTATGAAATTCTTTTCGCAGAAGCGCGTGGCGCAGCCCGAGGAACAGGCGGCTGCGATCCGGAACCAGCCCTTTATAACGACTCTCAGCATCGATTTGTAGGTTCTGGTCGAGCAGCACATCGCATTCATGCGGCCGATCAGCCAGATCGTCTATGATCATAATTTTATTTACGATGGGCCTGAACCGCATCTCCCAGTTTGCATCAAGCGCATAATGATCGATAATCAGCCAATCAATTTTACCGATCGCGGGCAGAACGGATCGGGTCTGGTCCGCGTCCGTTTGCCAATCGACACCCAGCCAATCCGCATACTTTTCAGAAGTTAATGAAGTCCTAATGCCACTTGAGACATCCGGCAGCAGGAAAAGCGAATAACCGCGATCGACGACGAGATCGGAAAGATTTCCGGGCAATTCGCGACATACAAACGTTATGTCACCGCCGGCATCCTTGAGCTGATCGGCTAAGGTCAGGCACCGCATGAGGTGCCCGGTGCCGATTTTGGTCGATGAATCAGTCCTGAAGCAGAAGTTCACGATCCGTCTCCGTTTTGAATAGCGCCTGCGCCATTGCCAGATCCTGATGATCATCTATATCGATGGCCGCCCGCCAATCGAGCGGATAAAATACGTGGCCCGGTCCATAAAACGTGCCTGCTCGCTTGAGCGGTTCAATATCAGCGATCCAGATCGCGCCGCTTGGACAGTACAGATCGGGTTGATCTTGCGATCGCCGATTGAATCTATCGGGAAAAATCGGCGCCGGATTTCCTTGGCCATCCAGAGTCGCCGCCCACCAGGGATTCATCCAGCCGAATTTGAAACAACTGATTTGAAAAGAAGCTTCAATCCGACCAAAATTGCGGTAGGCGTCGATTATTTCGCTGCTCTTCCTCAACGGGCAATTGGCCATAAGCTGCACCACGATGTCGTATCGCTCATGCAGTTCGCGTTCCACCTGATCGAGCGCCGTTATTGTAGCTTCACTTACCGGCGCCTGGTCATCGTAATTGCGATCTCGCAAAAAAGGGACTTCGACCCCCCACTGGCGGGCGATTTCGGATATCTTTTGGTCGTCGGTGCTTACCAGGATTCGCTCGAACATATCAGCGGCACGCGCGGCCTCGATTGTCCAGGCAAGCAGCGGTTTTCCCATAAAACCGATTATATTTTTATGCGGAATCCGCTTAGAACCACCGCGGGCGGGGATCACTGCAATCAGCCGTTTGTTCACCATATCGTCCAGCCCCCATCGACAACGAGATTATGCCCGGTTACGGCCAGCGAATTTTCTGAGATTAAAAAATCGATCGCCCCGGTCAGGTCGTTATCTCTTAACATCCGGCCGTTCGGGCAAAGCTCCGCGTATCTTTTTTTGAATTGCCCATCGACCCGGCCCTCGACACCGCCATAGCTGACCGCGTTGACCCGGATATTTTTATCGGCCAGCCGGACAGCCAGCTCCTTCGTCAGATGCAACAACGCCGCTTTGACCACCCCATAGTGAATGGGCGATTCCCCGGCAAAATCGACATAGAGCCTGCGGTTCGGCGCGACCATGCCATAAATCGATGAAATATTGATGATCGCTTCCAACGCAGACTCATGCATATTTGCCAGCTCAGCAGCCAGTTCGCAGGCTACGACCACGCCCAGGGCGAACTCCCCGATCCAATTTCGGCGATCCGGCATAAATCGATCATTAAGCTTGAGGTATTCCAGGTTTCTGACGTTGTTTATCAGGCAGTTAGGTTTAATACGGTTCTTTTGCAGGAAATCGATTATCGCCGCAGCGGCATCTTCTTTTTCCAGATCGATTTCTATAAAGTGCAATTTGCCTGTTCCCGCTCGATCCGTTATTTCTGGCAATCGCGCTTTGTTCCTGCCGGAAGTAACCACAATATGGCCGCGTTCGAGAAGGTGAGCAACCAGCACCCGGCCGATTTTACCTGTGCCGCCGGTAATTAAAATTGTTTTCGCATCACTCATGGCGCGCGCCGGCTTCGATTATGTCGATAATCTTCAGCACTCTCTCTTTCGATTGGACCGCCTCTTGCTTGCGGACGATTCGGACGAATGTTTCCAGGGCGGTTTTGAAGGCGGCGAATGTATCTCTGAAAATCAGTTTCTTACTGCGTTTTTCGCCGATTATGACCAGTTCAATCGGGCTGCTTTCACGGCCGCTGGTCGAAAATGAAGTCTGCAGGCCACTCGCCCAGGTCACTTCGACTTTCCTGCCCCGCTCGCTGCGGAGGGCTCTAATTGTGGTAATCCGTCCCTGGTGGCCGATTATATTTAGAACCGGCTCGATAACATGCACGCCGTATTTTGCCCATTCTTTGTTGGCGAATGCTTCTATCCTAATTAACCTCCCGAGCTTTTCCAGGTCGAACTCATCGAGCTTAAACTCCCGGGCATAGGTCAGAGCCGAGCAGGTGAATATTTGCCCCTGGTATCTTTCAAGTGCATAGATTTTTTCGGCATCTTCGACACGAATCGCCAGCGGCTTATCGATATAAATCGGCAGGCCGGCGTCGATAAATGGCGCGCTCATTGCATAATGATTCTCTGCGTCATCGCGGGCCAGGAGGATCGCATCCACCCGGCCGATCATGTCCTCGCATCTATCGACTACGTTTCTTACGAGGCTGGCGCGGCTTATATGTTCGGAAATAGCCCTATCTTGCGTCCAGACATGCGTCACTCTGGCACCGGCGATCGCGTCATCTGGAAAATTCTGCCGGGTGAGATAATCCGGAATTGCCGGAAACGGGCACCGACTCATTTCCTGCGGATCGAATCCGTTGAAGATCGCCGACCATGAATAGGGATGGCCGTTGCCTTCGCTAAGGCCGATTATGCCGAGTCTGAGTTCATTCATTGCAGTTGCCAGACACTGGGGTTGATGATCTCTTCCTTTTCGATCGCGAAATCCGCAAAATTAATTTCGCAGCCTGAAGCAAAAGCCTCCAGGTTTTCCAGCAATTGCTTTCTGCTGTTCACGCCGATTATCAGGTAATCTATTTCAGGAATGCTTTTCACGAAATTAAGGGCCGCCGCCTGCAGGGAAATCCCCCTATCTTTGAGCCGGCTTTGATAATTGTTAATTATCGGATAGGCGCTTTTAAAATAGACCGGCAGATCGTCGACCGCCATGAGCAATAGCCCCTGCAGGAAGATCGACCGGGCATGAATCTCGATCCCCTTTCGGCTGAGTTTCTGCAGTTGCCCGTTGCGTATGAATCGTTGATCATGAACATTCAAAGGAAGTTGAATGATATCAATCTGAAATCTCTCGGCTATGTCAGCTATTTGCCTTTCGGTATAGACAGAAACGCCGATTTTTTTGACCAGGCTGTCAGCTTTAAGCCGGCACATCGCCTCGAACAATCGTTCGCCGCCGGTGGTCATTAAATCTTCGGCGCCATGGATTAAGAGCCCGTAGAGTTGGTCCGTTCGCATATTTTCAAGCGACTGCTTAAATCGTTCGATCAATCGGTCCGCATCCGGACGAGTTATAGGCTTTTTATGAAAGCGCTCAGTCTTGGTGATTATATCGAAATGATGATTTTGCGGCAAAACCTGCCCGAGAATATTTTCGGACTCGCCATAAAGAGCCGCCGTATCTATTACGCGAATTCCGACTTCGCCGGCTAACCGCACGATCTCTTCGGCTTCCTTCGACGAAGTCCGACCATCCCTGTTGGACACGCCATAATCCATGCCAAACTGCACAGTGCCCAATCCCAGGCGGCTATAATTTCCGAGGTCGTCCATCAAAAGTCGCCTTTGCCATTTAATATATTTGACAGCTTTGCTATCACGCGCCGGCAATCATTCTGTGTCAGTTCCGGGTACATCGGCAGGCTGAGCGCTTTCGCGTAGTAGGCTTCGGCGTTCGGAAAATCACCCGGGCCGGTTCGGCAAACCCGCCGATAAAATGGTTGCAGATGCAGCGGTATATAATGAACCTGTGTGCCGATACCGGACTGTCTTAACGAGTTTATGACGCTGGCCCTGGAAATCCCGAATTTTTCGAAATCTATTAACACGACGAAAAGATGGTAAGCGTGGAATACCTCGTCTCTTCGGTGCAGATGCTGCACTCCGCCATCCGGAAAATATTCGGCAAGAAAAGCGCAATAGCATTCGGCGATTTCATTGCGCCTTTTTAGGGAGTGAGGTAGCCGTTCGAGCTGGCTTTGGCCAAGGGCAGCCTGGATGTCGGTCAATCGATAGTTGTAACCCGGCTCGACCATTTCGTAATACCAGGGATTGATTTCCCCCTTGTGAGAAAATGCCAATATGGGATTTTCAAAATCCTTTTTCCGGATACCGTGGTTTCGCAATGTCGTTAATCTCTCCAGTATTTCGGCATCGCGGGTGATGATCGCCCCGCCTTCACCCATCGCCACGTGCTTTACCGGATGAAAGGAAAAAACGGTCATCAGGCTATGATCATTGGCGCCGATGGAAAATTCCCGTTGCGCTACATTATACGCCGCCCCCAGCGCGTGACAGGCATCGTCGACAACCTCTGCGCCATGAGCCGCGGCAAGCTTATGGATTTTATCGAGCTCCGCAGGCTGGCCGGCAAAATGAACCGGAATAACAGCTTTGATTCTGCCCTTTTTGTCTGCACTCAAAATTTTCTGCAGCGCCTCCGCATCCATCAAACCGGTAGCCGGATCGATATCGCTAAATCTGACATGCGCCCCAACGTGAACGGCGCAATTGGCCGAAGCGAGAAAGGTGATGGGAGTCGTTACAACTTCATCTCCCGGACCGATTTTTAAAGCCAGCATTGCCAGCTGCAGCGCGGCCGTGCCGTTCGAACAGGCAACCGCGTATTTCGAACCGACACGCCTGGCCAAGGCCTCTTCGAATGCCGGCACCGCCGGGCCTTGCGTTAGCCAATCGGAGCGCAGAACGTCGATAACCGCCTGAATATCCTGCTCGGTTATATGCTGCCGACCATAGGGCAGAAATTTCCGATCCGATAGTCCAGTTTCGCTGATGCCTGATAGAAAATTCGGTTTTATCGTTTTGAGTACTGCCATGGCGGTTAAACTCCATCAGCTGCCGATTGCGGCAACTTCGTGCTGGCGCTCGGTAGTCCTGAGTGTCATCTTTTTGCCGCCTTCGACGCCATCCGGCGGGCCGTCCGGAACAAAACTGCTATCGACATGTTCTTTCAGGAGCGAACGCAATTGTTCGACCGACAGCCAATCGCTATTGGTCCCGCTGCAGTAGGAAAAACCGGCTTCGCAGCGCCGACCATCGAAAACCTCCAGATACCTGTCGACATCCCATAATTTCATGGAGGGCAGGATGACGAAGTAGTCTTTGAACTCCAGCGAATTCAGAGCGTCGGTTTCGGTAATCATCTGCTCATGGAGTTTTTCGCCGGGTCGGATGCCGACGATTTTCCATTCGCATCCCGGCGCGATCGCCTCTGCCAGATCGGCTATTCGATAGCTGGGGATTTTGGGCACAAATATTTCACCGCCCCACATATGAGCTAATGCCAGCAGCACCAACTCAACGCCACGCTCGATCGTGATATTGAATCGCGTCATGCGGGTATCGGTGATCGGCAGGCTGCCTTCGTTCCTTTTTTTCATGAATAACGGAATAACGCTGCCCCGGCTGCCCATGACATTGCCATACCGCACAACCGAAAATTTGATATCCCGGCTGCCCTTGAAATTATTGGCCGACACGAACAACTTATCCGAGCAGAGCTTGGTCGCGCCGTACAGGTTAATGGGAGCCGCGGCTTTATCCGTGCTGAGCGCCACCACTTTCTTGATATTTCTATCGATTGCCGTTTCGATTACATTCTGCGCCCCTATCACATTGGTCTTGATCGCTTCAAACGGATTATATTCGCATGCGGGGACCTGTTTGAGCGCGGCGGCATGAACCACTACGTCGATGCCTTCCATAGCCCGCAGCAATCTTTCTTTGTCGCGCACGTCCCCGATAAAGAACCTGAGCTGAGGACAGCGCGATTCGGGGAAAGTCTGCCTCATTTCGGACTGCTTGAGCTCGTCGCGCGAATAGATCACGACCCGGTTGACGCTGGGATATTTTTCGAGGATTGTCTTTACGAAAGCCCTGCCATAAGTCCCGGTACCGCCGGTTACCAGGATCGATTTTCTGGAAAACATCCGTTGTGCCTCATCGTTATTTAAGTGCTTATCAGTTCAAGCTGCAAAAAGCCGCCAGGGTTTTTCTTGCCTTGTTCATTCGGCCTCGAAAACCGGCCGTTAATTCCCCGGCCAAACTTCCAGACGCAGGTTATGGCTCAACCGGCACCTCCATCCGCTAATCGGTCCGGCAAAGTCAGGTTGCCCTTATAACCGAGCTAGCCGGCCGAGCGGCGCGATGGTAACACCTGATCAGCCATTGCGATACTTCTATAGTTTCGGCATAAAAAGTGATTCTTTTACCAATTGTTTAAGGCTGCATCATGCCAGGTTCGAGACATGGTTTCACGTTCGCCGCCGATACCCATCCGCACGGATGTTCAATCCCTATGCGTCGGTTCCCCTCGCGGACCTCGGGGTCCGGTCTATTTGTCAAAGGCTAACTCATTGGTTGAAAATATTTTCAACATACTGTTACACTATCTGCCCATCTCGCCGATTTATTTAGATGGCGAATATGTCTTTTCGGCTTCCGGAAGAAATTATGTCGCAAAACAAACTGACAATGAAAAACAGGTACGATCGAATATCCGACGCGGACAGCAGGCTCCCTGTGGATGGTGATTCGAACTCGGCCCTCGATCTCGGCTTTTATGATATCGCTCGATTATTTCTGCAGCGGAGAAAATTGATAATGGCGGTAGTCGGCCCGGTCACGATCGCGGTGATGGTCATTACGCTTTTAACACCCAACAAATATAAATCGACCGCCTCGATACTGCCCTCGGGCGCAACCGACAGAATGGCGGCCTTAAAAGACCTGGCCGGATTTAGCGCGACCAGCGGCCCGGATGAAAACTCCTCGGAACTATATCCGGTCATCCTGAAATCGCGCGCCATCCTTGAGGGGGTTGCCAACCGGCGTTACGAAATAAGGCACGGGGCCGAAACCAGGTCGCTGACACCTGGCGAATATTTCGGACTGGAGATGTCAGATCGTCTGTACGCAA
>Ga0299912_10000425_pt1 | contig 36654 bp, 24 predicted proteins | sample RVTome_2_FD_207667 | JGI IMG/M metagenome (GOLD analysis project Ga0299912, IMG submission 207667) | Soil microbial communities from uranium-contaminated site in the Upper Colorado River Basin, Wyoming, United States - RVT95D214 (version 2) ... | reverse complement strand
TTTCAAGGATAAAGATATCAATCGCATTGCTCTTATAGCACCTGATGCCAAGTTAAATATAATTCGGAATTACTCTGTTGTTGAGAAGAAAGTTGTTGAAATACCCGATGAGATCACAGGAATTGTTAAATGCGTTAATCCACAATGTATTACCAATCATGAAAAGGTTTCCACCCGGTTTCATGTAATCGATAAGAAAGGAGTAAAATTACGTTGCCATTACTGCGAGAAGATAACAGATAAAGAACATATGGCAATAGTATAGATCGTCATTGATTTCTGGATTCTATTTTTCACATGATTTGCGAACTCGCTTACTGTCTTGGTATAAGGAAGCTCACATTTTCTGACTATAAAAGGTTAGGGGTATTTAGCGTAAGCGGTCATATGATTTGATTAACAGATCGTCGCGCCGAATCGATCGAAATGCCTGGAAAAGTAAAATAATGTTTACAAAGGGGAACACAATCGTGAAAGAAAAAGAGTGTGCTTTGATATATATTTCGTGAACATGAACTCCGTTTTTGATTATAAAATAATAGAGAAAAATTGATATAACGAGACCTATTGTCAGGAGTATATTATAAACACATAAGCGCATCTGTAATATTCTTTTCTGGTAGAGAAGGATTGTAATAAAACTAATTATAGCTGACGCTATTGCCAGCACGGCAATAGGAAATGTAGAGAGATACAAAGTATGTGGCTCTTCAATATTTCTTAATCCAAAACTTGTGAAAACTGCCGATGAGCCATCACTTAAACTTAGTTCCGATATGGGGTTAAACACAATTATGATGGAAAGAATTGTGGCCGCAAGTAAAAATACTGTTTGTACACGTTGTATCATATTCTGCTAAATAATAATCTCTCGACAAATATAATAATCTTTCAAAAAGATACTATACAGCAAGAACCTGGAATTATTTAGGAAAATTATTGCACCGGGAGATATATTTGGAGATCATAAGTCATTAAGTTGTTACGCCATTAATAGTTTTATGATTTATCGTTACATTTGTAATAGTTTAAGTCATATTGACTATAATTTTAATAAACATTTATAATACAAATGGTTATGAAGGGAGTTATTGAGCGTTCAGCAGATAATATCAGAATCTTATCAGCATCAATGGTTGAGAAAGCAAAGTCAGGACATCCCGGAGGTGCTATGGGAGGTGCAGACTTTATTAATATCCTGTACTCAGAATTTTTAAATTATGATCCGACGGATGGGAAATGGATGAATCGCGATCGGTTTTTTCTTGATCCGGGACATATGTCACCCATGTTATACTCTGTTCTGATCATGGCTGGTTATTATTCGCTCCATGATATTGAAAATTTCAGACAATGGGGAAGTATTACACCCGGTCATCCTGAAGTTGATCCTACAAAAGGTGTTGAGAATACCTCAGGTCCATTGGGTATGGGTCATACAATCGCGGTGGGAGCTGCGATTGCCGAAAGATTTCTTGTTGCACGGTTCGGTGAGTGGATGTCGCATAAAATTTATGCGTTTATATCCGACGGTGGCATTCAGGAAGAAATTTCACAGGGCGCAGGCCGGATTGCAGGGTTTCTTGGACTGAACAATCTGATCATGTTTTACGATTCTAATGATATACAGTTATCAACCGAAACAAAAGCTGTAACAAAGGAGGACACAGCAAAAAAATATGAAGCCTGGGGTTGGAATGTTATAACAATCAATGGTAACAACCAGGACGAGATCAGAAAGGCACTAAAAACAGCACTAAGAGAAAAAGAAAAACCCACCCTGATAATCGGTAAAACCATTATGGGTAAAGGCGCGCTGACTGAAAATGGTACTTCGTTTGAGAAACAAACTTCTACACATGGAATGCCTTTATCAGAAACAGGAGCTTCTTTTCAAAAAACAATAGAAAACCTTGGCGGTGATCCTGCCAATCCATTTGCACTTTTTCCTGACGTAAAGGACTATTGGGATAAAATAAATAAAATTAAATTGCAGATAGCGAAAGAGAAAAAGGAGAAACAGGCTCAATGGGAAGGTGAATATCCTGATTTAGCTAAGAAATTGCAGGATTTCTATGAAGGGAATATTCCCACAATCGATTTCAGTACAATTCAACAAAAACCGAATATTGCATCACGTGTTGCTTCAGGTGTTGTACTTGGGCTCCTGGCAGAAAAAGTTGAGAATATGATTGTAGCCTCCGCCGATCTTTCAAACAGTGACAAAACAGACGGTTTTCTTAAAAAAACAAGGCAGTTAACAAAGGGTGATTTTAGTGGTGCGTTTTTGCAAGCTGGAGTCTCTGAGTTGACTATGGCAGGTATTGCCAATGGAATGGCTTTGCATGGCGGGATTATACCTGTATGTGCAACATTTTTTGTTTTTTCTGATTATATGAAACCAGCAGTACGTCTCGCTGCACTTATGGAATTGCCTGTAAAATACATATGGACTCACGATGCCTTCAGGGTTGGAGAAGACGGACCAACACACCAGCCAGTCGAACAGGAAGCACAAATAAGGCTCTTAGAGCACCTTCGCAATCATTCACACAGACGGAGTGTGCTGGTTTTACGTCCGGCCGATGCCTTGGAAACAAATGTTGCATGGAAGATGGCTCTTCAGAATACCCATACGCCAACAGCTCTTCTTTTATCGCGTCAGAACATTCCGGATGTTCCTGCTAAGAAGAATCGATATGTAGAAGCTCTCATGGCTGAAAAAGGTGGATATATTGTCCATAGAGATGAAGGCGAGATTGATGTCGTGCTGGTGGGAAATGGATCTGAAGTATCAACATTGATTAGTGGGGCGAATCTATTAAAAGAAAGGAAGGGATATAGGGTTCAGGTTGTTTCAGTTATTTCAGAGGGATTGTTCCGGGATCAGAACATAGAATACCAGCATAGTGTGATTCCTGAAACTAAACCGGTATTTGGACTTACTGCAGGATTGCCTGTTACACTTGCAGGTCTTGTGGGACCGAAAGGCAAAGTTTTCGGACTTGAAAGCTTTGGATTCTCTGCTCCAGCAAAAGTTTTGGACGAAAAGTTGGGATTTACTGCTGAAAACGTATTCAATCAGGTAGAAGCTTTTCTGAATTCCTTGAAATAAAAATAGTACTTCGCCAAAAAGCACATCAGAAAAGCTTTTGTATATTATAACGTATCAATATTTCAAAATGATAGGAAAATTATATCCAATGTAAACGAAAAAATCAGTAAATTCATTCACAAGCATGGAGTATGTGATATGGAATATGTATTTTACTCTATATGCTGTCATTTCGGTTTGAGATGAATATCACGCTACATAACAAATCTGATTATATATAGAAACTTCCGAAACAAGATTTACAACAAAAGGTATATTCTTCACTAATTAAAAACCTCTTCAAATGAAAAAAGAAATACTTTTTATACTATCGTCTGTAATAATAACCGGATGCAGTTCAACAAACTGGCTGACATTGAGTGTTATTGAACCAGCACCTATAACTGTTCCTTCTTATATAAAGAATATTGGAATTGTTAACAGAAGCCTGGCATCGGAGGAAAACAGCCAGATCAATAAAATCGACCAGGTATTGTCTATCGAGAGTGCTGACCTGGATCTTGAGGGAGCAAAAGAAAGTATACATGGTGTACTTGATGAACTGTCGAAAAATAATCGTTTTACTAATGTCAGGTTTCTCGCAAATGTTGATATCAAAGGCTCAGGATTAGCAGTATTTCCTGCTCCGATAGCATGGGAAACTGTTGAAAAGATCTGTAAAGAAAACAAAATGGACGCTCTCTTTGTACTGGAAGTTTTCGATACGGATACAAAAATATCATACACCAGCAACCCGGTCACCATACAGGGTCCACTAGGTGTCGATATACCTGCAATCGAACATCATGCTTATATGAATACCCTAGTGAATACCGGATGGAGAATATATGATCCGCAGAGCAGGAACCTGCTCGATGAATATTCCGTTTCCGAAAGCATTGAATCATCAGGGAAAGGAATAAATCCTGCGGTTGCAGCAGCTGCTCTTATGGGACGTAAAGAAGCTGTAAAACAATGCAGTTACACCGGAGGACAAACATATGCATACAGGATTCTACCATACAACATCCGGGTATCGAGAAAATATTATGTTAGGGGGAGTGATAATTTTAAAATTGCAAAACGACGTGCCCAGACAGGAAACTGGGATGGGGCAGCAGAATTATGGGAAAGAGAAATTGGCAATTCAAAACGTAAAATTGCCGGAAGGGCACACTATAATATGGCCATCATCAATGAAATCAACGGGAATTTAGATGAGGCCATTCAATGGGCACGTAAAGCTTATACAGATTATAAGAACCGACTTGCGCTTGACTACGTTAACATCCTTGAAGGAAGGTTGATACGAGATGATCAGTTAAGAGAACAGACGGTGGAGTAGATGGATAATTTTTGTTCTTTCTATTCTTTCTCAATTTTTGTTATTCCCCATATTACTGAGAAGCTTTCGGAGGGTGAAAGTATTATTAATCCTTCCTTATTATTAAAAGCATCCGGTATGCAAGTCATTGGTTCGATGGCAATAGACTTGCGATGAGGCGGTGTATAAATCTGTAAATAGTTATACTTGTATGAACCGGTCTCCTGCCAGATTTTATATCCAAAATCGCTGGATTTATTCATGATGATTGTCTCTGCACGTTCATTTTCTTCGCTTAACCGAAAACAATTGTCCAGATTTATATCCAAGATCGTTGTTAATTTGTTGAATTTGTTATAAGAAATTGATTCGCCGGTTGGAATATTTCTCTTGTCAACTTTCAAGATATTTTTTGCCTGGAATTGCAATTGCAAGTCGTTTATTTGACTTTCTCCCAACTTAAAATAGGGATGCCAGCCATGAGCTACAGGAATGGGATGATCCATCAGGTTCGTAACCTGTATTTCACATTCAAAACCATTATTTTCCCGCAAACGATAAAGGGTTTTAAAATAATACCTGAAGGGATATCCCTTTGCCTCTTTTGCTTCATATTCGAGTATAAGCATACTTCCGGTTGCTCCATCCTGTTTATCGACTATTTTAAATTCTTCATCGAAAAGAAGACCGTGGATTGCATTATTCTCCTGAGGGAAATTCAGAGTGAGTTGATATACCTGATTGTTAAAATTATATTTGCCATCCGCAATTCGATTCGGGAAAGGAAAGAGATTACTTCCTTTAAAGGAAGATGTCAAATTTTTTTCAGCATCCCGAATCGAGGAATACCCATCCATTATTTTAATCAAATTTCCTTTATTGTTTAAGGTCATTTGATTGATTGATCCTCCCAGACAGGGTAGAATTGAGACAAATTCCCCAGTCTTAGTATCGAGCAATTTAAAAACACTATTTGTCCCAAATTCTTCCTCTCTGACCTGGAATCTGTAAACCGGGTTCATCATAAGATTATAAATATTGATTGATTAGGCTTTCGAACAGCTCTTGTTTCCCGCTGATAACTTTCGGTTCACCGGCTTTAATAGCATATTCTCTTAGCTCTTCCAGTCCAAGTTTGCCTTCTTCAAATGCTTTTCCTTCTCCTGAATCGAACGAAGCATATCTGTTTTTCCGTAGCTTCAGATAATCACTTTTATCGAGGATATCATTTGTTACCAGTAATGCCCGTGCAAAAGCATCGATCCCTGCAATATGAGCTATAAATAAATCCTCATTATCCGTGGAATTTCTTCTGCGTTTTGCATCGAAATTTACACCACCTGTTTTAAAACCGCCGGACGGAAGAATTACGAGCATAGCTTCTACCAATTCATAAATATTAATGGGAAACTGATCGGTATCCCATCCATTTTGATAATCGCCACGATTTGCATCTATCGATCCCAGCAAACCAGCATCTGCAGCAACCTGTAATTCATGCTGAAATGTATGTTGTGCAAGTGTGGCATGGTTGACTTCGATATTGAGTTTAAAATCTTTGTCGAGACCATAATGACGCAAAAAACCAATAACAGTTTCCGAATCAAAATCGTACTGATGTTTTGTTGGTTCCATCGGTTTGGGTTCGATAAGGAATGTTCCTTTGAAACCATTTTTACGGGCATAATCGCGAGCTTTGGTGAGCATCATGGCAAGGTGGTCCTTTTCGCGTTTCATATCTGTGTTCAAAAGAGACATATACCCTTCTCGACCACCCCAGAAAACATAATTTTCACCTCCTAATGCGATAGTCGTATCGAGAGCACGTTTTATTTGAGTAGCTGCATATGCTACTGCAGCAATGTCGGGATTCGTTGCTGCTCCGTTCATATAGCGGGCGTTACTAAAAACATTTGCAGTGCCCCAAAGTAATTTAACACCTGATTCTGTTTGTTTTTGTTTTGCATAATCAACAAGGGCCTGAATATTTCTGTCTGATTCGGCAATGCTCGATCCTTCCTGAACAAGATCAAAATCATGAAAACAATAGAAAGGGGTACCCAGCTTGGTAATGAATTCAAAAGCTGCATCCATTTTCTGCTTGCCTTTTGTAACAGCATCCGAACCTTTATTCCATGCATAATTATGGGTTGTGCCTCCAAAGGGATCGGTTCCATCGCCACAGAACGTATGCCAGTATGCTATTGCAAACCTAAAATAATCTTTCAAAGTTTTTCCTGCTACAACCTTGTTTTCGTCGTAATACTTAAAGGCAAGCGGATTCTTTGATTCTTTTCCTTCGAAGGGAATCTTCCCGATATTCGGGAAATACTCAGTTTTACCAATCACTAGTTTCATATTCTATATTACGTTTAATTTAACATATTCATCAATTCATGATACCATCTCTGATAGGAATCTATAAATTCTACTTTTCTTGATATATCAGGATGCACAGTCGAATGTTTTTCCAGACTTGTAAAAGCATCTTCAAAGGATTTAAAAATTCCTGATCCGACGCCGGCTCCCCTTGCAGCGCCTTCCGAACCATCGGTATTGTATAAATCAATAGGTACTTGACAAATACCTGCCAGTGTATCGCGAAAAACTGGACTCAGAAACATATTTGTATGTCCTGCCCGAATCTGACTCACATGCAAACCAGTATGTTCTGACATGATATCAATTCCGTATTTAAATGAGAAGGCTATTCCTTCCTGTGCGGCTCTATACAAATCTGCTGAGCGGTGAAGGTTAAAATTCAGATTACTGATATGGCAACCCGGATTACGATTTTCAATCACTCTTTCGGCACCATTGCCAAATGGAATAATAATCAATCCATTAGAACCAATGGGTATATGAGAGGCTTCATCATCCATTTCGGAATATCCGAGCTTTTTTATACCTATATTTTTCTGAACCCAACTATTTAAGATTCCTGTACCATTAATGCATAACAGAACTCCTAGACGGGCATTTTTAACAGAATGATTGACATGGGCAAAGATATTAACCCGCGATTTTGTATCGTATTCATATTGATCAGTAACCCCATAGACTACTCCTGAAGTGCCGGCAGTCGCAGCTATTTCACCCGGTTTCAGGACATTCAAGGAGAATGCATTATTAGGTTGATCACCAGCCCTGTATGTGACGGGAATACCAGATTTTAAACCCAACTCAGATGCTACTTTGGGAAGTACGGTACCCTGGTTGCCAAAAGTAGGAACAATATCGGGAATGAGTTCAGGTGATATACCATAGTAATTTAAAAGAAAAATGGCCAGTGAATGATTCGGGAAGTCCCAGAAAATACCTTCTGAAAGTCCGGTGATGGTTGTATTTATAATTCCAGTGAGACGCATAGCAATATAATCGCCGGGAAGCATAATCTTATATATTTCTGAGAACAATTCAGGTTCGTTGTCTTTAACCCATTTCAATTTCGATGCAGTAAAGTTTCCCGGAGAATTCAACAAACTTGTGAGACATTTATCACTGCCCAATTCGCTGAAAGCATTATTACCAATATCGACTGCACGACTGTCGCACCAGATAATAGATGGCCGAATAACATTCTGGTTCTTATCAACACAAATCAGACCATGCATTTGATATGTAATTCCAATGGCAGTAATTTGAGAGAGATCAATTTTTTTTTCGTGTGAAAGCTCTTTCAGACCAAACACGATATTTTGCCACCAGTCTTCAGGATTTTGTTCAGCCCATCCGGGTTTATGAGACACAATTTTCATTTCCTGTTTAGGATATTGTGCCGATGCAATACTTCTGCCCGATCCGGCATCAAATATTGAGAGTTTTACACTCGAGCTGCCAACGTCGATACCTAGTAAAATCATGGTTCCTAAATTATCAAATAATTATTAAATGTTGCGTATTGGAAGGTATATTTTGTAATAGTCACGAAGACTACAAGAATAGCAAAATTTTCTGAGGATCACAAGAAAACATGAAAATTTTTTTATGAATAAGTTAAACTCACCTTTGATATACATGCTACCAATAGTTTGTGAATTGATTCCTGCTGGTTAAAAAGATTTGGGAACAGGACAGAAAAGGAGGGAAAAATATTTTGTAATTTTGAATATATACTGAGATATCATGGAGCGTAACAAAATTGATGCTCTCATCGCACTTCTGAGTGATACAGATGCAGAAGTATTGAGTGTGGTTACTGATAATCTATTGAAAGAAGGAATATCAATAATTCCCCAGCTTGAAAAAGCATGGGAAACCACGGTTGATGAGAAAACACAGGAGAGACTTGAAAATGTTATTCATAATATTCAATTTGAGACTACAAAGGCAAATCTGAATTCCTGGAACAAGAGTGGGGCAAATTATGTGCTGGAAGGGGCATGCTACCTTGCTCAGTTTCAGTTTCCGGAAATTCGTACTGAAAAAATTGATGTGGAAATTGAACATATTAAGGATGATATCTGGCTCGAGATAAATAGCAATCTTACTGCACTTGAAAAAGTGAGAATTTTAAACTATGTAATTTTTGATTTGCATAAGTATACTCGTAATACAAATAATTTTTATTCACCTCAGAATTCTTTTATAAACCAGGTGATTGAAACAAAAAAAGGTAATCCCATATCACTTGCAATAATATACTTATCTGTAGCATATAAACTGAATCTTCCTGTTTATGGGGTTAACCTTCCGAAAAATTTCATATTAGCATACAAGGATGAGCTCAGGTATCATAATGCCGAAGATGAGACGGAAGATATCCTTTTTTATATCAATCCTTATAATAAGGGAGCAGTTCTCGGTAAAAGAGAAATTGATTACTTTATCAGACAACAGCAATTAACGCCCAATAAATCTTTTTATCAGACATGTAGCAATCAGGATGTGATAATAAGGCTCGTCAATAACCTTATTCTTTCCTATGAGAAACTGGGTTTCAATGATAAAATTGAAAAACTAAAAGAACTCCTCAAGATATTTTAAGAACTACTTAGCGTAGCTTACCGCCCTTGTTTCCCTGATGACGGTTATTTTCACCTGTCCGGGATATGTCATTTCATCCTGAATTCTTTTTGCAATTTCATAGGATAAAGAATCGGCTTCCTTATCAGAAACTTTGTCGCTTCCCACAATTACACGAAGTTCTCGGCCAGCCTGAATCGCGTATGTTTTTAGCACACCCGGATAGGAGAGTGCAAGATTTTCAAGTTCCTTTAATCGTTTAATATACGATTCAACGACTTCACGTCTTGCACCAGGTCGAGCACCCGATATGGCATCACAGACCTGAACAATAGGTGAAATCAGGCTTGTCATTTCAACCTCGTCGTGATGAGCACCAATTGCATTGCATATTTCCGGCTTTTCCTTGTACTTTTCGGCCAGTTTCATTCCGAATACAGCATGAGGAATTTCGGGTTCGTCGTCTGGTACCTTACCAATATCGTGTAGCAAGCCTGCGCGTTTAGCAAGTTTTGGATTGAGACCTACTTCAGAGGCCATAATGGCGCAAAGATTGGCGACTTCCCTCGAGTGTTGTAAGAGGTTTTGCCCGTACGATGAACGGTATTTCATTTTGCCGATAAGACGTATCAATTCAGGGTGCAATCCATGAATTCCCAAATCGATTGCTGTTCGTTTTCCTACCTCGACAATCTCTTCTTCGATCTGTTTACGGGTTTTCGCAACAATTTCTTCGATACGTGCGGGATGAATCCGGCCATCAGTCACCAGTTGGTGGAGCGAGAGTCTGGCAATTTCTCGACGTACGGGATCAAAAGCCGAAAGTATAATTGCCTCGGGAGTATCGTCGACAATAATTTCCACGCCTGTTACTGATTCCAGTGCCCGTATATTGCGACCTTCCCTGCCAATGATACGTCCCTTAATTTCGTCACTTTCAATATTAAAGACTGTTACAGCATTTTCGATAGTAGTTTCAGTAGCAACTCGCTGAATGGTTTCGATAACGACCTTTTTAGCTTCACGTGTCGACGTCATGCGCGCTTCGTCCATAATTTCATTTACATAGGACATTGCCTCTGTTTTGGCTTCTTCTTTCAATGACTCTATAAGTTGTTGTTTTGCTTCTGAAGCAGATATTCCTGAGATCGTTTCAAGCTGTTCGACCTGCTGCTTATGTATCTTTTCAAGTTCCTCTTCCTTCTTTTCTACCAGGGCGATCTGGACGTTGAGATTTTCACGGATCAGATCGATTTCTTTCTTTCCCCGTTGATTTTCTTCAAATTTCTGCGAAAGAATGGTTTCTTTTTGCTGAAATCTGTTTTCGTTCTGAGCCAGTTTGTTATTTCGTTCGTTAATGTATTTTTCGTGTTCAGTTTTTAGCTGTAAAAATTTTTCTTTGGCTTGCAGAATTTTATCCTTCTTTATTACCTCAGCTTCATTCTGTGCATCACTCAGAATCTGATTGCTTTTTCTGTGCAAAGACAGATTCCAGATATAAAAAGCAAGGAATCCGCCAACAAGAAATGAAGCTCCTCCGGTAAACAACAATTTTGTGAGTATTGTAGCATTTGTTATAAATAGTAATGTTATCATATATCATCATTTTAAATTATAAAAAACCCGCATAATCCCTCAATATTTATTGAAACCCCAGTTAAACATGGGTGAAGTCGCCAAACCATTTCAGGTTTCCATCGATCCGGTAAAGGATTTTCCCGACGAATCGGGAGTATGGCCTGCCTTTGATGACCCGAGCAAAACTCCAATGTACTAAATGTTGAGTTTCACAAATTTTTGAAGCAATTATGCGGGCTATGTTATTCTATGTAAAGAACGTTTATTACTCTTCTCTCAGGTATACTTCAATTTCTTCATTTAATTCTCTGATGCTATCAAGAAGTGCCGATGAATTTTCCTGTTCTTCCAAATCAATTAGTCTAGTAACATATTGAAGGGAAGCCATAGCAAGAAAATCCTGTGCATCTTTATCAGAGTATTTTTGTTTGTATTGAAGAACCTTTTCATTAATAATTTTTCCTGCTTTCCTGATTTTCTCTTCATCCTTCCGATCAATCTTCAATGGATAATACCTGTCAATGATGTTAATTCGTATGGAAAGCTTTTCGTCCATAAATGGATCTATTTGTTTAAAAGAGCAATACATTTATCTATTTCCCGCACAATTCTGTTGACTTTTATTTTTGCATCGTGATTTGTGCCCGAGGCTGAAATAAAAGCATTCGTCAGATCAGTATTGTTACTTTTATGTTTCAATTCTTCATTTTCTTTATTAAGTAATGATACTTGATTGCTCAGGTCAACATTTTTTTGCTGAAGCTTTTTATTCTCTTCCTTCTCGTTTTCATAGAGATTTATGATCTGCTTCAGATTGTTTCTAAGTGAGGCAATAATATCAATACTTTTGTTTATCATAAACAATACTCTCTACAAAGTTAGTGTGAACAAGCAAATATAAAAATTTATCCATTCATTTTTTTGACTTACAAAATAAGTCTTAGTTTTGCCAATTTATAAGCTTTTTCAAGCAATTTCATGATTTATAAAAGTAGAAAACTTATGATAAAGTTCCTAACAATCCATTTATTATTGCTTATACTTCCTATCCATCTTTTCTCACAATCTGTAATCACTTGTGATTTTCAATCCCCGCTCAATATACCACTCTCTTTATCAAGCAATTATGGAGAACTGCGTGTTGCACATTTTCATGCCGGGATTGACTTTAAAACTCAGGGAGTGACTGGGAAACCGGTTTTTGCAGCTTGTAACGGATATGTCTCTAGGATAAAAGTTCAGAGAGGGGGCTACGGAAAGGCGCTATATATTACTCATTTGAATGGCTATACTACTGTTTATGTGCATCTTGATAAATACGTTCCTGAAATTGAAGAATTTGTCATCAACTCACAATATTCCCGAAAAAGTTATGAGATTGAGCTGTTCCCGTCGAAGGACCATTTTATTATTGAGAAAGGAGAATTGATTGGATATTCAGGTAATACCGGTTATTCATTTGGTCCACATCTTCATTTTGAGATCAGAAAAACAGTTGGACAGATACCGGTTAATCCATTAAAGTTTAATCTGTCCGTTGAAGACAATATCAGGCCTGAATTCATATCGTTATATTCCTATTCTTACCCGACAGAGGAACCTGTAGCTATGGGAGGCAGCGAGCGACAATTTTTTTCAGTAATTAAAAGAAATGATTCGACCTATATTGTTGATCAAATCATTGAATGCCTCGATAACTATATTGGATTTGGGGCCGAGGTATATGATTTCCTTAATGGCTCGTCCAATCGCTGCGGAATATACCTGCTGCAAATGAAGGTCGACGATATACCCAGGTTTATGTTTCAGATCGATGCGATTTCATTTGCGAATAGCCGGTATGCAGACGCTCACATGGATTTTGAATTAAAAACTGAAGAGGGCAGGAGTGTGCATCGGTTATTTACCTTGCCCAACAATTTATTGCCGATTTATTCTCCTGCTTTAGAAAATGGTTTGCTTTATTTTGCTGATGACTCTGTTCATAAATGTGAGATTATTGCACTTGATGCATATGGGAATCAATCATCCCTTGTTTTCTCCTGTAAAGCAGTTAGAAACCGTTCAGTGTTATTCACTCCAACAGATATTTCTACACTTCTTAGTTGGAAGAAAGGCGGTTCATTTTCTATCGATAATTTTACGATTTCTATTCCTCCGAAAGCATTGTACCAGGATATTTATTTTTCTGCTGAAAAGATTGCTGGTGATGGAGATTTACACAGCGATACATTCAAAGTGCATAAATCATCGGAGCCTTTAGGTATTGGCATTACAATAACTGCAAAGCTCGATTCAGTTAAGAATGGTATAGATGATAAATTGTTATTTGCGCGGTTGAATGGTTCCAATAAACTCATTGCTGAGGGTGGAGAATTTCGTAATGGCATACTTACCCTGACAACACGAAATTTTGGTAACTATGTGATTGTTGCTGATACAACTGCACCCGTGGTGAAGCCTGTTTCGTTTCGTTCGGGCGGAAAATATACCCGTTCACAAAGTATTATATTTCAAGTTGAAGACGATCTTTCTGGGATTCAGACATATAATGCTTTTATCGATAATCAATGGGCATTGCTTGAATATGATGCAAAATCAGGAATGTTAACCTATACAATTGATCCTGTGCGGCTGGAAGAGGGGAAACTGCATGAGATTGAAATTGTTGTCGATGATGTTAAAAATAACCTCTGCAAGTATAATGGCAAATTCGAATATTAGCAGCAGACAGTCCGATTTTGTTGTAGTTGGATTAATGTCCGGGACCAGCATGGACGGTGTAGATATTGCATTCTGTTCTTTTACTGATCATAACTTGAACTGGCAATACAAAATTCTACTTGCTGAGACATTATCCTATAATGAGTACTGGAAAAATAAGTTAAGCAAGGCTCATTTGGTACCAGGTTATAATCTGATAAAACTTGACAGGGATTATGGCTATTATCTTGGCGAAATCGTAAAGAAATATATAACTCAAACCGGTATTAAAATACATTTAATCTCTTCACACGGGCATACTGTTTTTCATAAACCGGATGATGGTTATACACTTCAGATTGGACACGGAGCAAATATCGCATCCATTACGGGAACACCTGTTGTGTATGATTTCCGTTCAACTGATGTGGCAAAAGGTGGACAGGGAGCTCCGCTGGTTCCGGTTGGCGATAAAATGCTTTTTACATCTTACGATTCCTGCCTTAATCTGGGCGGTTTTGCCAATATATCGTTTGATATTCATGGAAACCGTGTTGCCTTTGATATATGTCCGGTAAATATCGTTCTGAATTTAATGGCAAAGGCATTCGGACTGGAATTTGATAAAGATGGATTAATTGGCCATCGAGGTTCCTGTGACAATCGTTTATTAGAAAAACTTAACGGTATAGAATACTATAAAAAGTCGTTGCCGAAATCGTTATCAAGAGAATGGTTTGAATCGGTGCTTCTCCCGATTATCAATGAACATAAGGGAAAAGCAGAAGATAAAATGGCTACTGTATATGCTCACATAGTAATTCAGATTTCTGAAGTGATTGATTCATATAATTTGCGAAATATGCTTGTAACAGGAGGGGGTGCATTCAATTCGTTGCTGATAAAACTCCTTCAGAATAAACTGAATACAGAAATTATTATACCGGATGAAATAACAATTAAATACAAAGAAGCTTTAATCTTCGCTTTTTTGGGATTTCTTCGTTTTCATCAACAAATTAACTGCCTGTCAAGTGTCACAGGAGCTCATTCCGACTCAATTTGCGGTGCATTATGTGAGCCATAGAAAAAGAAAAGTGGGCTAAAAGCCCACTTGCCTAACCCTAACTATTAATCTAATTATAAACCAAACCTATTATCTGCTAACAGGAAAATACTGGTATATTTTATACTGAACTTGCTTGTGATTGAAATGTTTATCTTTATGATGCAAAATTAGACATATCAGGAGAGGGCGGAATGAATTATAATCAGTTTTTTATCAAGGTGTTATTTCTTATGACGAAAATGAATTTTCATATATCCAAATACCTGTTTATTTTTTTATCATATATCAAAATCAACTTTATTAACAGTTAAAATTCAATTTAAAATGATCCGACAACTAATTCTAATTCCAGTGCTGACTTGTGTTTATTTTACGGGTATTAAAGCCTGTACAAATTTTCTGATTACAAAAGGAGCTACAATTGATGGTTCCTCGATGATATCATATTCAGCTGACTTACATACCTTATATGGTGAGCTTTATTACTGGCCGGCAAAAAAATATAGCAAAAGTGATTCGATAGCGATATACGAATTAGAAATTGGAAATTACCTCGGAAAAATACCACAGGTCGAAGTAACATATCAGGTGGTCGGCAATATGAATGAATTTCAGGTAGCTATTGGTGAAACTACCTTCACCGGACGTGAAGAATTACAGGATACATTGGGCATTGTTGATTACGGAAACTTGATGTACATAACCCTGCAGAGGGCGAAAACAGCACGCGAAGCCATTCAAGTTATGACAAAACTTATTTCGGAATATGGATATAATAGTACAGGCGAGTCATTTTCAATTTCCGACCCCGATGAAGTCTGGATTATGGAGATGATAGGTAAGGGACCTGGAAATAAGGGTGCAGTGTGGGTGGCACAGCGAATTCCTGATGGATACATTAGCGGACATGCAAATCAATCGCGGATTACTACATTCCCAAAGAACGATCCTGAAAATTGCCTATATGCCCCCGATGTAATCACTTTTGCGCGTGAAAAGGGTTACTTTTCGGGTAAGGATAAAGATTTTAGTTTTGTCGATGCATATGCTCCACTAAATTTCGATGATGCCAGATTTTGTGAATCCCGTGTATGGGCTGGATTCAGAAGAGTGAACAACGATATGGATCAATACCAGGATTACGCAATGGGTTTCAACCTTAAGAATAGATTTCCTTTGTGGATCAAACCGGATAGAAAACTTTCAATTAAAGATGTTATGGAACTAATGCGCGATTATTTCCAGGGAACTCCTATGGATCTGACAAAGGATTTCGGGGCAGGTCCCTATGGTTGTATCGTTCGCTGGCGTCCGCTAACGTGGGAATTTGAAGGAAAAACCTACTTTAACGAACGGGCAACATCAACTCAACAGACAGGTTTCTCATTCGTGGCACAATCGAGGAACTGGCTTCCCTACCCGATTGGAGGAATTTTATGGTTTGGAGTGGATGATACATACAGCACAGTATACACTCCCATGTATTGTGGAATAACGACAATACCAACTCAATTTGCTGTTGGAAATGGATCTATGATGGAGTTCAGCGATAGTTCTGCCTTCTGGCTCTTTAATCAGGTTTCAAACTTCGCCTACACACGTTATTCTGATATGATACCCTTTATCAGGGAGAAGCAGGCAGTACTTGAAGACTTGTACATTCAAAAGGTAGAAAAGACAGACAGTATAGCACAGAGACTGTTCCTGTCGGAAAAGAAAGAAGCTCTCGCATATATAACAAATTTTTCTGTCTCAGCAGGCAATACAACTTTTCAGGAGTGGGAAAAACTATACAGGTTCCTTTTTACACGGTTCATGGATGGCAACATTAAAACTTCTATTCCCGGTGAATCGGTTCCGGAATTGGAACAACCGGGATATGGCGAAAACTGGTATCGAAGAATTGTGACCGAAACAGGCGATAAATTTTTATACCATGGTGAACCATCGCATTAGCTAATTCTGCAAACCCTCTGAACATGGTATGAAGAGAAAATAATTGACTCGATTAACTATTGAATTATTCTGTTATCGAACAGATGGTCATTATTTTCATGAATTCTTTGTGGATTACTATCTTTTCTGGCAGTTACTATTGTGTGGATTAAAAAAATATTCGTATACTTGCGACCTGAAATTTTCAGGATACAATCATTTTAAAGTTGCACGCGATGGATTTAATGAAAGTAGTTGAGAAACAATTTGATGGAAGGAAAGAATTCCCCGATTTCTCTGCCGGTGATACAATAACAGTTCATTATAAAATCATTGAAGGAAACAAAGAAAGGATCCAGAATTTCCGGGGCGTGGTTTTACAACGCAAGGGAACCGGTCCGAAAGAAACGTTTACGGTCAGAAAAATGTCAGGAAATATTGGAGTAGAAAGAATTTTTCCAATTGCTTCTCCATTTATTGAACAGATCGAAATCAATAAAAAAGGGCATGTCCGAAGGGCTAGAATATTTTATTTGCGCGATCTTACAGGTAAAAAAGCCCGGATTCAGGAGAAAAGAATCTGATGAGATATTCAATACTAATAAAATTGGCAGTCTTGTGAAAATCCATGAGACGGCCTTCTTATTTCAATTTACTTCCCCGGTTTGAAATATAATACTTTTTATTTTAGTAAGTTATCGGCACGGGTACGTGCATCCTGAAGCACTTTATCGGCTTTACTATTTGCCTCTTGTTCAATTTTCCGAGCTTTTTCTTCACCCTCCTGTCTCATTTTTTTCGCAGTTTGTTCGGCTGCTGCTTTGGCAACAGGATTTTTCGCTTCTTTTATAAGTTTGTCAGCGTTTGTATTCGCTTCAGTTCTTACCACATTGGCAGCACGCCTTCCTTCTTCCTTAATTTGTGAAGCCTGCCGTTCAGCTTCCTTCAATATTTTGTCTGCTTCTTCACGGGCTTCTTTCTTTACCTCTTCCTTAACTTCTTCTTTTTTCGTTTCAATTACTTCCTTGGCGGCCTCTTTCACATTTTCTTTAATATCTTCGACTGCGTTGTTTACATTCTGTTTCAAATCGATTTTGATCTGCGGGTTTTTCATCGGCCCTGTAATTTTAACAAGCATATCGACAGTTTCCGATTTGGTGATAGTTAATCCCTTGGAGGCTGCCTGACTATATAGGTTATTTATTGCAGGGTTTTCCATGCCCAGCAATTGACGGGGCGCACTCAGGCTGACAGAATAGTTAAGAGTATTATCGAACGACTGTTCTCCTCCAATGATCATTGTTACATCGTTCATGCTGGTTTCGAAAGGATCGACGTGTAGAATACCATCCTGAATTTCAAAATTCAGGTCTACATCATTTAAAGTCAGATTGTTAAGGGCATCCGTTTTAAGTGCTTGTCCTACAGCAGTAAATACATCGGAACCTGTAATACCTATCTGATTCGATCCGAGCCTCCCGTCGCCTGAAATTGTATTTATTACAGGTTTCATATTCCTAGTTAACAAACTTGAGTATGAAAGGCCCAAAGTTACTTTTCCTGAAGCTTTTGATGCGATGGGTGCAATTTTACCCAGTATATCAAAAGCACTAAAACTTTTTGGGATATCGATGTTAGAAGCATCAATCCTGAAATCGACCAGTGGATGTCTTATATCCTGAGAATTATATTCACCTGAAAGATTGAGCGTACCATCGAGAGTATTCATACTCAGATTTTCCATCACAACACGGCCATCTTTAATATAAATGATGCCCACAAGATTACGGATGTCGAGTTTGTCGTACTTCAGATTACCTATCGATGACGTAAAACGAAAGTCGATATCCTTCGGTACTTCAATAGCTTCAATGGCCGATGTATCTTCCTTCATATTTTCTTCCCTGGTGCCTTCTCCTTCGGTCATGAATTCGTTCAGATCGATTTTATTGGAATTCAGACTTAATTCTCCTTTTATTGTCTCATCCTTAAGGATATAGGGAATGAAATTTGTTAGTTTTCCATAAAGTCTGAAATCACTCGATCCAAGTATTGCATCGAAAGAGGAAACCTCTACATATTTCGGTGAAAATTTTAACAGTGCTGTTTTCAGTGAGAAAGCTTCTGGAAGATCGGGGCTATCATAGAGAAGACCAGATATTTCTATGATACCATCGGCTTTAAATTCTTCGTATCTCTGATTTTCAATACTCGAGAGTTTCCCCATCCAGTCGAGATTTGCTTTGATCAAGCCTTGTAACCTGGTATTTTCAAGCGGAATTACATCTTGTAAAGTAGTCAGATCGATAGAGGCAGATAACTTTCCATTGGTAAAGGGATCTGTTGTTGGTGTACGAAGGTTCAGTATTAAGTCAATCGGGTTATTACCCAGATCGAGGTGGAATTTATTTACATCTACAGTCGTATTATCCATCTGACTTCCATCATAGTGAACGTCAACATCAATATAGATATTTTCTGCCGATTTCGGGAGATCGGGATAACTAAAGGTGGCATTTTGTACCAATAACTTAACGTCGGCATTGGGAGTTGTTTCCTCTGTAATGGCTCCTGAAACCTTTCCTTCAAGTTTTAATTTTCCAGTAGTTTTTAAATTGGCGAAATTGTTCTTATAAATAGCTGGGACAAGTGACAAGAGGGTTTTAAAATCGGTATTGCTGGTAACAAAATGCAGGTTGGTAATAATGTCGCCCGACTCGGGCATTTCAATATCACCTTCAAAACTAAGTGTAAGTTCGTTCAGCGAAATATGATTTTCATTCAGTTTATAGATTGCTTCCTTCAGATTGGCGTCAACATCAAAATGCATTCCCAACTGAACATCTTTCAGATAGGGAATTCCTCCCATTATAAAATTCAGCCGCTTGCTTTCCGAATTAATTTTAATTACTGAAAAGTCCTGTGACAGATCACCTGATAATTCGAAATTAAAATTTTCCAGGGAAGCTTTCATATTCGATTTATGGTCGGTATACTGGATGTAAGCATTGGAGATTTTAAAAAGTTTGAGCGCAATTTTCGTGGTAAACTCAGACGGAACCGTATCGACAGGTTCAATTTGTGTAGTATCACTTTCGGGAGCAATATTCCAATTGGCTTTGCCATCTTTCAGAACAATTCCATTAACGTAAGGGTGATCGATCATAATTCGCTTGATCTTGATAGTCTCCATTTTGATGATACTAATAATATCAGCGGTCAGATCGAACGATTTCACTGTAAGCAAGGTATCCCCATCGAACTCATCAATCCCTAAAACCTGTAAACCTTTTAACCGGACCGACAAATTGGGAAAATTCCGTATCAGAGAAAGGTTTATATCTGATACCGAAGGCCTTGCATTCAGGTTTTTTTCAAGTTGTTCATTTACAACAGAAATGATTTTGTCTTTGAATAGGACAGGAGCAATTATTAATATAGCTAATAACAGAACAACGATCGAGACAAGAATTATAAAGAACTTTTTCATGTTAATCTGGTTTTGTTTCTAACTAAAATTATAAATAATGACGCAATTTTTTCGTTATTCATTAGGAAAGTTCTTAAGTAATCTGTAAACAATGAAACATTGCAGATAATTAAAACTTTTTTTTGTAAAAAACGTAAAGTAGCGTGGAAATAATTTCAATAAATCATGTTGTATGTAAAATACTCTTCTCCTGCCGATGAGTCGAAAGTTATATTTGAGAATCAACCTTTTTCAAATGCTTTGTTTTTCGATGCTCCTGATGCAATTTTTATTCTGAATGGTAACGATTATTCAATAATTGATTGCAACAATAAGGCTCTTGATTTTTTTGAAGCTGAGAATAAATCAGGTCTTCTGAATTTGTCATCATTCCGTTTGTACGAAAGCGAACCCATCGAGTTTTCGCGAAATCTTCTGGAAACTAACATGAAAAACGGAGGAGAGCATTCTCAGGAACTTGGATTCCGTACGCTGAAACAAAATATTTTCTGGGGGAAACTGATCAAGCGTTCAGTTAAAGTTGATAATAAGGAATATATTATACTCCGTATAAGCAAGGCGGTTGATTATCTGCGTGCCGAAGAAGCTCTATCAAATCTGCTCCGAGGTACAGCAAAAGTGACCGGTAACAAATTCTTTAAAGAGCTTGCCAAATTGCTTTGCCGGACCTTCGATGTTAAACATGCTTTCATCGGAAAATTCCATGATAGCGGCAAGTTCCTGAAGATCATTGAATCGTGCGGACCCTTTCAGGGCCTGGATCCTGAAAAAAATTCTGTGAGAGGTTGCATTACCGAGAATATACTGAAAGGCTTTACTACCTTTTATCCGTCAGGGTCGAGGGATCTTTTTCCCGCTGATGATTTTGTTGCAAAAAACAATATTGAGGGTTTCATGGGAACACCTGTATTCGGTAATTCCGGTGAGGTAATAGGTATAATAGCCTTTATGAACGATAAGCCTATTCGTGAAATACCAAATTCACGATACATATTATCGATATTTGCATCAAGGACCGCTGCTGAATTCCAACGAATACGTTCGAAAGAAATACTGAAAGAACAGGCCAGGGATCTAGCCGATGCTAACAATATGAAGGACAGATTGCTCTCTGTTATCTCTCACGATCTGCTCAATCCGTTACATTCCATTATGGGTTTTTCTGAATTACTTCGTTCAAAAGCAGATAACTACAATAAAAGAAAAATTTTGGAACGTGTTGATCTCATAGACAACTCAATAAAAAATATTTTCTTTAAGCTGGAGAACCTTTCTGACTGGTCGAGCCTCTCAAGAGAAAAAATACGAATACACCCCGAATATATTGCTATACCCGAACTGGTTCAGCAAAGTCTCTCTCTTTTTCAGTTTATTATCGAGATTAAAGAATTGAATATCCGCGTAAATCTCGATAAGTGTCCGATGATTTATTCCGACAGACACATGATAAGCAGTATTGTTCGCAACTTGATGTCGAATGGGATCAAGTATACTCCCAAAGGAGGAAAGATAAGCATAAACTATAAGGAGAAATCCGGGAAAATAATCTTGCTCATAAAAGATAACGGTTTTGGAATGCTTCAGGAAGACATTGAAAGTATTACCCGTTTCGAAAACAGATTATCTGCAATAAAAGCCGACGGTGATCAACAAACAGGATTAGGTTTGATTCTTATTTATGCATTTACAAAACGGCTTGGTGGATCTGTGACAATACATTCTGAGTCAGAGAAGGGAACTGAAATTCTTGTTCAGTTACCACAATCGTTATAGGATTCTCAACTTTACAATTCCGGTTAAAATACGATTCGCTATAGATTTCCTTTGCAGATCGCGGAAAATGATCTAACTTAAATAAGTTAAGTCATGAGTATGATTTTTCACAGAATTTATGATCTGAGGGTTGGACGATTTATTTTACAGGCAGTCTTAATTTTCATAGTTGTTTTTCTTTCTGTCAAAGCCGGATTATGGCTGGCTTTTCCACCTTATTATACCTCACCTGTATGGTTTGGTTTTGGAGTAGCTGCAGGTACTGCTTTGCTTTTTGGAATTCGTTACTGGTTTTCTATAGTATCTGCTATTTTTCTGGGTTTCTTTTTGCACAATTATTCGTCGGTCGAATTGTTCCTATCACCTTTAAACATAGCTTTATCGGTTAGCATCGTTGGTACAATACTGGTGATGGCGAAATATTTTCTGATCAAGTTTTTAGTTCCCGAGGAACAATTTCTGAGAAAGCCAGTTGCCGTTTTCAAATTCTTATGTATAACACTTGCTCTTTCAGTAATTACTTACCTTCTACTGTCATTATTTGTTAGGATCACAGGCTCTTTGCCACCGGAATTAAGCAGACCTGTGATTATAGCATGGACAGGCTCTGATCTGATTGGTTCATTATTATTTATACCCTTTGTTCTGAGTTTCTCAAAGAAATATTCTCAGATAAAACGGTCATCGGGTCAATTGGAATACCTGCTCATGTTAACAGCGATTTTCTCAGTCGCTCTTATACTATATTTTCTACAGGATTTGTACTCTGAAAAATTAGTTTATGTTATTATGCCATTCATGTTTTGGATAGCTTTTCGATTCAGCATCCGCGCTACCACAACAGGATTGGGTTTAATTGCAATGCTTTCAACATATCTTACAGCTCAGAGTATTGCAAAAACAACCGGAGACGGATTTTTTCATGCTATTTATTTCTTCCAGTTGTATCTGCTACTGGTTGCCTTCCTATCATTTCTGATTAATGCACATAAAAAAGAATTCAATGTTGAAGAGTCTCCTGATTCTTCACGAGAACGTTTACGCAAAAGGATATCAGATAATATTATTGTTCGGGGTATGTCCAACCTATTTAATCAGACTGATATACTTAGGCTGGCTGTTGAACATAGTCCGGAAACCGTATTAGTTACAGATCCTGAAGGTGTGATTTTATTTGTCAATCCGGCTTTTACACGAATTACAGGATATTCAACGAAAGATGTAATTGGTAAAAAACCAAGTTTATTAAAATCAGGGTATCATTCCGGTTCTTATTATGAAGAATTGTGGCATACTATAAAAAGTGGAGAAACATGGAAAGGTGAATTCTACAACAGGAAGAAAGATGGGTCCTATTACTGGGAGGAAGCAACGATAGCACCTGTGTTTGATAAATCAAATATTACGCATTTTGTTTGCATTAAAGAGGATATCACAATACGGAAAACGACTTCTGATGCTCTCAAACAAAGTGAAGAACAATTCCGCACTCTGGCTGAGAATTCACCTGTAATTATCATTAAAATAAATACTGAGAGCACGATAGAATATGTCAATCACTATATTGAGGGAGTTGATAAATCGGAAATACTAAACAAGTTGTTTTATGAAATTCTTGAAGATAAGTATCATAGAATTGCACGCGAAAACCTTGCATTAACTTTTAAAGGTAAAATTTCCACCAGTTTTGAAATCACTGTCAGAAATGGTTCGGCCGGTCTACAATTTTTCAATGTCGTAATTGCGCCTGTTCTTGATAAGGGTCAAGTAAATGCTGCAATTATTATTCTGCAGGATATCACTGAAATTGTTTCCAGCCGTGAAGAGATTCGTGAAAAAGAAAAGAAATATCGGTTATTGGCGGAGAATGCGGCTGATATAATTTGGGTCATGGATAATCAACTTACGTATACGTTTATCAGTCCAAGTTTTGAAAATATTACCGGTTATAATATCGAGCAGATTGAAGAAATGAAAAGTACATCCTGTTTGCCTCAATTGCCGCCGGAATATGTCAGTAAATTGAACCGTCTGAGAGGGGATAAACAGGGAACGATTCCTTCATCTCTGAAAAACAAGTGGGAAACAGAAATCAGGAGAAAAGACGGTCAAATGATCTGGCTCGAATCGAAAATCAAACCTGTTTTTTCATCCCGAAACGAATTTGAAGGATTAATAGGAGTGTCGCGTGATATTACAATTAAGAAACAATCGGAAATTGCATTGCGGGAAAGCGAAGAAAAACTCCGTACATTTTTCGAAAATACCAATGCGATTATTCTCATGATCGATTCGAAAACCGGACAAATTGTGGAAGCAAATAATGCAGCGTTATATTTTTATGGATACACTGAATCAGAAATTCGTGACATCGACTTTTATGATATAGCGCGTGAATCAGTCGAAAAAACGTTGAACAAATTTCAAAATTTACAGGCAGGAAAACAGGTCATGATTCGGATGCAGCATACACTCAAAAATGGCCGTATCCGTGAGGTGGAAGTATCTCCCACATTTGTAAAAACAGAAAACAGAAATCTTTTATTTACGATCGTTCAGGATATCACACGCCGGAAGAAAGCGATTGATGCTTTAAAGGAGAGTGAATCGAAAAAACTGGCTTTGCTAAAGATTATTCCTGATCTTATTCTTGTAATAAACCGCAAGGGACTGATTCTCGATCTGTATGCTGATAATCCATCGAAACTATACATTCCGCCCGATAAGTTAATAGGTATGAGGTTTAAGGATATTTTGCCCCAAAAAATAAAAGAGAAGTTTAAACAATCGATTCTCAAAGCATTCAAAACACATGAGATTATCACATTTGACTATTCCTACAGGAAGGGCGGTGAAGTTGTGTTTGAAGAAGCACGTTTGATTGTCAGCGGGGAAGATGAACTGCTTATAATTTTACGTGATATCTCCGAACTGAAACGCGGTGAGCAGGAATTGAAACGTGCATGGGAAGAAGCTGAAAGGGCAAATATGGCAAAAAGCACCTTTCTGGCGAGTATGAGTCATGAAATTCGAACGCCTATTAATGCAATTATGGGCTTCAATGAATTATTAATCAGGGAAATTCAGGCACCTCATCTTGTTGGATACCTTTCATCAATTAAATTCAGTAGTAAAACCTTACTCAGCTTAATTGACGATATTTTGGATTTATCGAAGATAGAAGCCGGTGAATTCAGCATAAAACCGGAAATGACAAATCTGATTTCAATTCTTGAAGAAATAAAAAATGTTTTTAACTTCAAGATGAAACAAAAGGGTCTTTTATTCGAAATCAATACTCCAGTAGCTTTTCCCAAATTGTTACTTATCGACGAACTACGCATACGGCAGATAATGCTTAATCTGGTAGGCAACGCATACAAGTTCACTGATAAGGGAAGTATATCGGTCAATTGTCGGATTATGAAAAAAATGGTAAGAAAAAGAGATACATATGTCGATTTAGGGATCGAAGTGTCCGATACGGGAATTGGTATACCGGCTGAGCATCAGAAACGGATTTTCGAGGCCTTTAAACAGCAGGACCAGCAGGATAGTCGTAAATACGGAGGTACCGGTCTGGGACTGGCCATTACAAAAAGCCTGGTTGAAATAATGGATGGAACGATCACAGTTGCCAGTACTATCGGTAAGGGCAGTACCTTTAAGGTTTACATACCAAATATTCTTATCGGATCTCGAATGCAAACAGAGCCTGTCAGAATTAAGCAGACCAGAAAAGTACTTTTCAAAAATTCTACCGTACTGATTGCTGATGATGTGACTTCCAACAGAGAACTTTTAAAAGGAATTATAACAGGAAATAATATAAATTTTTATGAAGCCGTCGATGGCAAGCAGACAATGAAACTGGCCGAAGAGAAAAGACCCGATGTTTTATTGCTTGATATAAATATGCCCAAAGCAAATGGCTTTGAAGTAGCGGAATATCTGAAAAATCACAATGAACTTCGTAAAATACCTATCATTGCAATTTCTGCGACGGGGATATCTCTAAAGGAACAGAAAAATGCAAAATATTTTGATGTGTTTCTAGTAAAACCTTTCAGCATAAAAGAATTGACACAATACCTTAAAAATTATCTTTCTTTTGATGAAATAGACACTGAAAAGACAGTGACGAAGAAATTCATCAATTTAACCAACAATATCTCTATAAAAGATAAATCGATTATTAAATCAACAGTTGAAAAATTACTTGCCGATTATCAAACAATTCGAGAATCTTCGTCGTTTGAGGAAATACGTGATTTTGCCATACGAATACAGGAATTATCTTCAATATATCATGTTCCGGAATTAAGACAAAGTGCTGATAAAGTTATTGAAGCATCTGAAAATTACGATATTGAAAGAATAACGGAATGCATTACCGATTTGTATCAGCTATTAAACCAGATAGTAATTGGAATTAAATAAGTGATCGGATGAAAAATACAGCAACTACCCCAGCTATACTTATTGTCGATGATGTACCAAAGAACATACAGCTTGTTGCGAAATTTCTGACTGAAGAGGAATATAATTTATTCTTTGCACAAAGTGGTGAGGCAGCTCTGAAACAAATAAAGAGCAGAACCTTCGACTTGATATTACTTGATATAATGATGCCAGGAATGGATGGTTTTGATGTGTGCAGGGAAATCAAGAATAATAAGGAAACCCAGGATGTCCCTATAATTTTTCTGACTGCAAAATCAGACGAAGATTCTATCGCCAGGGGTTTCTCCCTGGGAGGGGTCGATTATATTACCAAACCCTTTAATCCGAATGAACTGGTGGCCAGGGTAAGAACACATCTTCAGTTACGTCTGAGGGAGAAGGAACTATGCAATTTGAATGCAACAAAAGATACGCTGCTTTCCATAATTGGTCATGACCTTAAAACTCTTTTTTTCAATATTATGGGTTTGGGTGAGTTGCTTTTGAATGATTATGATGCTTACGACGACATTTTGAAAAAGGAACTGATTACGAATATTGTCGATTCATCGAGAGCATCGCACCAATTGCTTGACAACTTGCTGAGCTGGACACGCATTCAGACAGGAAAAATAACGTACGACCCGGAAAAATGTATTCTGGAAACTGTTGTGATGAGTGTTTTCGACTTTATAGCTAGCCAGGCGAAAAGTAAGGACGTAAACTGTTCTTATGTCGCAGATGAAGCTGTCAGTGTTTATGCCGATATCAATATGCTACAAACCATTATCCGGAATCTGGTAAGCAATGCTATTAAATTTACTCCCCATGGAGGGAAAGTCATGGTAAAAGTAAAAAAACATATCAGTGAGGTGATCATAGAAGTAGTTGATACTGGCATTGGAATTTCGCCTGAGAGATTACGTGAGTTATTTACAACTTCGGAATTGAAATCGACTCCCGGTACCGATAACGAAACCGGAACTGGTTTTGGATTAATACTTTCCAAAGAATTCGTTGAGCTGAATAAGGGTAAAATTGAAGCAGAAAGCAGTGTAGGGCAGGGAACAACCTTCAGGTTGAGTCTTCCGTCCGGGAATTAATGAGATATACTTCCGAATTCATTATTTTTATATCATGTAATAGTTAAAAGAATTCTACTATGTCAGTATTAATGGAATTTGCTATGTTCCCGACAGATAAAGGGGAGAGCGTAAGCGGATACGTAAGCAGAATTATTAAAATGATTGAAGGGGAAAGGTTTTCCTATCAATTGACTTCAATGGGAACGATAATCGAGACAAGTACAATGAGGGATGCACTCATGGTAATTGAAAAAGCCTATGAAGAACTGGAAGAAGACTGCAATAGAATATACTCCACAATAAAACTGGACATACGTAAGAATAAAGACAACAGAATGGAAGGTAAAATACGATCCATCGAACAAAAAATAGGAAAAATTAAACGCTAATAGTTATTCCTCTGATTCAAATATGAGATTGGAATTACTACCTTGCGATCTGGCTATGTTACAAGCAAATATAAACTCAGATGATCCGAGCTTTTCAGGAAAAACAAACTAGTACAGGACCCAAACCTAATTACATAGCCAGTTGCTTTAAAGCTTCATAGACAAGAAAAGCCGGCCATACAATAGCTTTTAAAAATCCAAGCACTCCCATCCAGAAACTGGTTGCTATGGATATAAAATAAATAGCAGCCCCGATAAGACCAAGACCATAAACCGCGCTTGCGGCACCATTTCCCTGAATTTCTTTTTTCATGATTTTTACCTCCTGTAAAATTTATTTGATGTGATAAATTGGTTCGTTTCTACCTTTACTTGTATTCTTTCGAATTTGTCCGGAAAAATTACAATTTCTTGCATAAATTCCAATCATTCGTACATTGTTTTTCTTATGACAATATAGAACCATATAATTATGACGGGGTTGAAGGAATAATTTATAGCGTCTGCCAATTCGAAAAAATTGCCGGGACATATTAGAGTCTGAATTAACATTGTTTTACTTAACCTTAAATCCAATCAACAGTAAGTCATCGACCTGTTCGTTTTCTCCTTTCCATTCATCGAATGCATTTTCGATCAGTTTCTGTTGCGCTGCAAAAGGATGATTGTTAGCCTTCATCAATAATTGTTGCAAAGCGATATTCTTGAGTTTTTTGTTTTCGGGTCCGCCAAACTGATCGGCCATACCGTCAGAAAAAATATAAAATGAATCACCTCCTTCAACTTTTATTGTATGATTTGTAAATGGAGTATTCGAGTTTAGATGAATTCCTATAGGCATTCTGTCGCCTTTAATAATTGTTAATTCATTATTACGGATCTGATATAACGGATTATTCGCTCCTGCAAAATTGATTGTATCGATTCGGTTTTCTATGATGCACAAGGATATATCCATTCCATCCTGAGCTTCACCTTCCTGACCCTTTTGCCGGAGCGCCGCAATGACATTTTTCCTTAATTCGTCAAGAATGCTTGATGCATTGGGCATTTGTGTATCAGAAGTGATCTCGTTTAAAAATGCGGTTCCAAGCATACTCATAAACGCTCCCGGTACACCATGACCTGTACAATCGGCTGCTGCAATTATGGTTTTACCGTCTTTATGCGTGCACCAGTAAAAATCTCCGCTCACAATGTCGCGGGGTCTGAACAGAATGAAACTGTCAGCGAAATGTTTCCTGATGTCTTCAATGGGCGTGAGAACTGCTTCCTGTATGCGACTTGCATATTGAATGCTATCGGTAATGGCCAGGTTTTTCTCTTCAATAATTTTCTTTTGAACAATAATGTGCTCTGTCTGGGTAAGTATCTCCTGATTTTTATCTTCAAGAGCATCGTTCTTCTCTTCGATCTCTTTTTTCTGTCTGGCAAGTACTGCATTCTTTTTTCGTGTTGTTACCAGACCGATAAAGATCAATATCCCAATAAGCGTTGTGAGTATTGCAGTGTAGATAGCACGTTTCCGGGCCTCCGATTGTCTGTTTTTTTCAGCCTGTAAGACGATGATTTCCTTTTCCTGTTCTTTCTGTTCTGCTTCCTTCTGTTTCAGTTGAAGTTCCTGTATTGCTCTTTCCTGTTCGAGCGATTTCATTTCCCTGTTACGCAATTCGGCCTCGTGCTGTTGACGTGTTAGAACAAGCGATTGCATGATACGTTCATTTTCTGATACTTCCAGCTCACGTTGTTTATGCAGAAGATCCAATTCCTGTTGTTTCTTTTCTGACTCCAGTTTCATTCGTTTCAACTGTATTTCAGTCATTTCTTCTTCTGCAAGTTTTAGGCGCATTTCTTTTTCGGTCTTTTCGATATCAAGATTTTTCTGGTTTCGAGTCTGTTCTGTTTGCTTTTGGCCCCTTTCCAGCGAGTCTTTCAGAGCAAGATGCATTTCGTAATATTCGAGAGCATTTATGAAATCGTTACCTGCTTTAAGAATTTGAGAATAGGTATAGTAACACGATTGAAGCAGTTCGTAATTATGGCAGGTACGGGCTGAACCAATCGAATTCCTGCTGTACAATTCGGCATTATAGAAATCACTTTTATAATAGTAAGTTATAGCAAGTATATTCTCTATTTCAGCTCTTTGCATCAGCAAACCGGGATCATCATCTGTCAGGGTGTATGCTTTAAGGAGGTTAGTCAACGCATTGTCAAAATCGTTGGCATTCTGGTAACAGATACCAAGGTTAATGTAAAGCTCCACAAGTTCTTTCCGATCTGCTTTTTGTTGTTCGGCTAGGTATAACGATTCTTTAAATACTTTAATCGCAGCGGGATAATCTTTCGAGTGAACATAATCAAAGGCAACGTTATTGTATGCTGCTATCATTCCTTCACGATCGTTTAACCGGCGATATATTTCAAGGATCTCTTTATCGTAGAGTAGTGACTGGTTATAATTACCTTGTTTACTGCAAATAGTCGAAAGGTGCGACAGAGCACTCAAACGCATAGTGTAAGCATCAGGAGATAATGAGGTTAATAGTTCTTCGAAGGCATTACGGGATTTTTCAAAGTCCTGTATATTGAAATAACAGATTCCTATAGCAGTCAGCAGGTCTCTTGCTTCATTGTCCTTTGCCAGGTTATATGCTTTCTCATAATACTCGGGAGCTTTCAGATAGGCACCCATAGAAAAAAAATAGTTTCCTGTTTCACGGTAGATCGTAATCAGATCGGGTATCGTATTCAATTTTTCATAAACGGTAATGGCGCGGAGGTAATACTTAATGGCATTATCATGCGAATTCTGCAGTTTGTAAATGGTTGCCATCAGATGAAAATTATCAGCATCCAGCGTAAGGTCATCGATGTATTTCAGTGTCGAACTATGGGCTAAAAACAAAGCCCGGTCCAGTTTATTGTTATTGAATTCAGCATGTGCCTGCAGGTTTAATGCCCATGCTCTCAAGGAATCACCTGCAACACTCGAATCGCCCGGCATACGCTGACCCTTAATCATAATGGTATGCGCTATTAGTGCTATAATGAGAAGGAACCGGGTACTCATATCAATTCAGCGTATAGGTTAAGCCAAACCGGATATTCCTCCCGGGCTGAGGAACACTGATCAGATCCATATCGGATGGTTCCACATTCGGGGTAACATATTTTTCGTTCAGCAGATTGTATACTTTAACAAATGCCTGCAGATTCTGGGAGAAGTTGTAATTGACCAGGAAGTCGATTGTATAATAACCATCCACATTTTTAATCAGATTTGTCTGGGTGAACAATCGCATCCACTGTGTCATCCATGTATTGTCGAACTGGAGGTATAGATTTTTTATTGGAGATGCTGAAATCCTGAATTGTCCATAATGCCGGGGTGTAAAGTTGAAAACATTATTGATCTCATTAATAATGGAAATATTCTTACTCTGAACGGTATTGTATGTAAGACTTAATTCTGCATTCAATTTTATACCCGGGATAATATTATTCCTGCGCAGGTTGATTTGTCCTCCGAATAAAATGCTTTTTCCATCAAGATCATTCATTTTTGTACTTACAGTATCTGATGCCGACAGAATCAAGGAATCGGGTGTGGGGATAGAGTCGTGATAAATAATACGGTTCGTGACCGCATTATAGTAAATTGATAATTCTGCATCGGTGTTCCGGAACAGTTTTCGGATTATACTGAATTCGTATGCAGTAAAATTTTCAGGTTTCAGATTTATATTAGGAATTACCTGATAGTAAATACTATCGGGGTTGGTCCCCGTATGATAAGCTAACGATTCGTAAGCTACAGATGCCGGAGGGGCTTTAATGGCAGTCCCCGCCGAAACATGGACGGTTGTTTTATTCAGCCTGTACATGATGGCAATTCGGGGACTCAGATTGTTCCCATAGAAACTGTTAATATCGTATCGAAGACCACCGATAAGGCGAAAATTTTTAACCACCCAGTAAGCTTGTGCAAAAACAGAATAGTTGTGAAAAGACAGGGAATGAAAACCGAAGTTGCCAATGAGGCTGTCAGAAGGAAAATCGGTGCTGCCGAAAGGCCTGTATGTATTACGCGGAAAGGGTTCGGTGAGGTAATTCGTTTTTGGCATATTTTTCAATAACTGGTACGAAATACCTCCAAGAATTTCCAGATTCAGCATGGGTGTATAGGTAACTAGTTGCTCTACCAGTATGTCATTCGAGGCCGAATAGAGATATGCCCGGTTTACTCCGGGAATAAACGTAAGTGCTATGCTCGAATTGTTGTCCATCTGGTATGTGAGGTTGGAGAGATTCGTTCTGCTGACCAGCTTTTTTTCTTCCGACGTATTGTAACCGAGTGTAACCCGCTGAATTCTTTCGCCCCAGAATGTCGACGGGTCGTTGTATTTGTAAAAGTACGGTGACTTGCCAATTGAACTGTGTGTCCGCCGGTACATATTGTTGTAAGTAAAATTAACTCCACGGAAATTCAGGTTGATACCGATCATATAACTTCCCGATGACAATTCAGCCGACATATCGGGTTGTTCGAGGGTACCAGTATAATTCAATGGATAATAATCTGTGATAAAATCAGATGGCTGAATACCATTTTGCTCTAGTAATGTTTCTGTGATATCCAGAGCCGAATAGGATGTGTTGCCGATGTTTATCTTCTGATCTTTACGCTGGTAATAATTAAGCGGATTGTAATACCCACGATCGTTGTATTTTATATTGATATTATTAAAATCGGTTTTACTTCCATAAAAACTGTATTGAAGAAGGTTTTTGTTTTTACCTGCTTTACCGCCTATCATGTAGTTCATATAGGTGTATTCATTTTGTCCGAAAATAATGTCAGCACGGGCAAAGGTTCCCTGGTCTGCTTTTTTGGTAATGATATTTACGACACCCGATGCTGCATCGGCACCGTATACCGAAGCCAGGGGACCGAAGATGATCTCGATGCGTTCTGCCTGGCGTATTGGCAGTTGTGCTCCGACGGACATACCGCTGACGACAGAGGGTTTTAAAGGGATCCCGTCCAGCAACAGTTTTGTATAATAATTACCGGGCAGGTCACGCAAGTGAAATATTTCTCCAAGTTCACCGTTGCCCGGTTGTGAAACCCTCACTCCCGGTATAGATTTCAAAACATCGACCAGGGTTACATAGTGGTTCTTCAGGATATCTTCATGCGTAATAACATAGATGGTCATGGGAAGGTCTTCGACATTCTTAGCGCTTCGGCTCACTGCAACAACTTTGGTCTTGAACGAATCGGTATGAAGAATCAGATCGCCCGGGCCTAAAATTTTTTGAGCCAGTGGTAACGAATCGGGAACTTGCGATTGTACTGGTAATAGGAGTCCGGCAAGGAATAAAAAGAAGGTCAAAGAATTTAGCCGGTGCTTCTTTATAAAAGTCATAGTGATGCAGGAAATTGTCTGACAAAAACCGATACAAGTTAAAAAAAAGAAATCAGTAATACTTTACCGTTGAAGAAAAGTATGAGGAAGTATCTAACCGGTAGTCAATAAAATATTTTACCGGACTTTCAATGGGTGAAGATCTTTTCAATGAACGATTTCAAATGTTGTTATTGCGGTAAAGGTCAGTACAGGAAATGAACTCTCGGACTTTGACTGTTGAATTTTTGTTTAACTGTTTAGAAGTGCCTGTTTTTAAATTCGTTCGTTTTAAATACACAACCTGTTAGAGAACTCCGAAGCGGCTAACAATTTTACCGGATGGAATTATGAAAGTTTGATACCCATAATGGTTATATCATCTGTCTGTTCAAATTTTTCTGCATAGTTATTCTTCCAGTCTTCAATGGTTTTATCCAATACTTCTTTTTGTTCGGCCATTGGTTTATGACAATTTTCTGTCAGCAGTTCTTTTAAATGTTTCGATAAGAACTTTTTCCCCTTCGGGCCGCCAAACTGATCCTGGTAACCATCGGATGCAAAGTACAAAATATCACCTTTATGTATTTTGATTTCATGATTGGTAAACGGTTCCATGCTTTCATAAATAGCAACAGGCATTCTGTCGGATTTTATTTCAATCAGTTCTTTGGTATCATTTGATATTACATATAGCGGATTATTGGCTCCCGCAAATTGTATTGTTTTTGTTTCCGGGTCATAGGAAACGAACGTTATATCCATACCATCTTGTTGTTCACCTGCAATTCCTTTTTGTTGTAAGGAATGAATGATATTATTTCTTAACTCATCCAATATCTGGCTTGCTGTAAGAGCTTGTTCCTGTGCGATGATTTCATTCAGGAACGATACACCCAGCATACTCATAAAGGCTCCCGGTACACCGTGGCCTGTGCAATCGGCTGCAGCGATCTGCAACATATTTTTTCTTTTTCCGAAGAAATAAAAATCGCCGGAGACGATATCGCGGGGTTTATAGAGAATAAAATAATCTTCGGCCGATAACTGACAATCAGCCGTAATTTCCTTGATATATTCTAGTGAAGGCAACACTGCTTTTTGGATCCGTTTCGCATAACGGATACTATCGGTAAGTTCCAGATGAATGTGTTCAATATGTTCTTTTTGTTCTGTAACCGTATCCCTCTGGGTGGTGATTTCATCGCGTTGCGCTTCGATCTCGTCTCTCTGTGTACGTATTTCTTCATTTTGTTCGTTTAGGATGGTGTTTTTTTCATCGACCAGTTTCTTTTGCTCTTCTATAATATTTTTTTGCTTCCGGGTAATACGAAGTGATCGGAAAATAAGACCTGCAAATACCAGCACCAATAGCAAACCGGTTGCTACAGAAATAATCACCAGCCTTTGTCGTCGGCTTTCCGCTTTTCGTTTTGCAATTTCGAGATTCGAAATCTCCATTGCCTTGCTATGAGCTATGCTATCGGTGGCCGCTTTTTTCTCGTATTGGTACTGGTAGTATATTTTTTGAGAAAGTTCCTGATTTTCCAGTTTATTTATGCTGTCATGCATAGTGATATATTCACCCAGATACTGACGCGACAGTTTGTAATTACCCTGTATGGCATAAATCTTTTCCAATAGTTTTGAGGCACCTCCAATATCTTTTACATTGCCTGTTTCTCCTGCAATTTCGTAGGCTTTTTTTGCGTAATTAAGAGCGTGTATTGTATTGGTTTGTTTTAAATAGATATTTCCGATACTGATCAAAGTCGTTGAAATACCGTGTTTATCGCCAAGTTCTTCATAGAGCTTTAAACATTTGTTGTTATAGTAAAGTGCTTTGGTATACTCTCCAAGATCGGAGTATATAAGTCCGATATTGTTTAAAGAGGCTGAAATACCGCTTTTATCGCCGATTTCTTCTCTAAGTAGTAAACTTCTATTGTGATATTCCAGGGCTTTGACATAGTCACTCTGTTCGGCATAAATAGCTCCGATGTTATTTAAAGAATATGAAACACCATTTTTATCGCCGATTTCTTCTCTAATTTGTAAACTTCTATTATGATATTCCAGTGCTTTGTCATAATCGCCCTGCTCGGCATAAATAGCTCCGATATTATTTAAAGAAACGGAAATACCGATCTTATTGCCAAGTTCTTCAAATATCTTTAAACATCTGTTATAGTATTCCAAGGCTTTGGGAATTATTCCCTGATAGATATAAATATTCCCGATGTTGATTAAAATGTTGGAAATAGCACCTTTATTGCTGAGCTCTTCATTAACTTTTAAAGATTTGTGGTAATATTCCAGGGCTTTATTATAATCTCCCTGGCTTGCGTAAATATTTCCGAAATTTTGTAAAGAACTGGAAATTCCTATCTTATCACCGAGGCTTTCACTTAACTGATAGCTTTTATTTTGGTATTCCAGGGCCTTGATGTAATCGCCCTGAGTGAAGTAAATAGTCCCCATATTATTCAAAGACCTGGAAATACCTTTTTTATCACCGAGTTCTTCTCTAAGTTGTAAACTTTTATTGTAAGATTCCAGAGCTTTAACGTATTCGCCCTGATTGAAATAAATGTTCCCTTTTCTGTGTATAGCATTGGCAAGAAATTTTTTACATATTTTTTCTTCACTGGCAGAAGGGTTTGTGGATAAAACTTTCTGTGCAAGGGATTCTATTTGTTGATTGTACCCGGCGATAATTTTATCATCATTTTCGACATATGCCATTGCATCAAGAATACGCAGGCGTGTAGTATCGTGTGTGGCAGTTGCCAGAAGCGCTTTCAGGGAGTCTGATTCGGAACTGTAAATTTTGTCTTCCTGTTTGGCATCCAGAGTCTCATGTCTGAGGCTATCGGCTGAAGCTTTAGTTCTCCTTGACGGTTTTTCAGATTCCCGGGAACATTGGATGCATGGTAATGAGATAACTAGTGACAGACAGCAAATGATGAAAAAATTCCATATGGGGTGTTTGTCTTTCGATAACATGGTTGGATGTTTTACGAATGTAATTTTAAAGCTAAGAAATTATGGAAACACAAAAAAATGTTCTCAGGACAGAAAGATTTCCATCCTCGCAATTCAAAGACAAACTAACTTCATCGTAAAGATATACTTAACCAATACTGTCAAATTATACAACAGATAACATTTCACTTCATTTTTATTTTAGCTGTTACGATTACAACCCACCTTCATTCTAAACAATTAGACTTTAATGAGTGAGTAAATTCAGTCAACAGGAAATATAGAAATGTATTGACTTTCGTAAGTCCTAGTAGTGCCAGTAAATCGTTTTTATTCTTGTGGGCTCTTCGCTGCCATTTTCATATATTTCAATATCAGCGGACCCTTCCGTATAAAAGGTTAATTCCAAA
>Ga0299912_10000424_pt1 | contig 36735 bp, 35 predicted proteins | sample RVTome_2_FD_207667 | JGI IMG/M metagenome (GOLD analysis project Ga0299912, IMG submission 207667) | Soil microbial communities from uranium-contaminated site in the Upper Colorado River Basin, Wyoming, United States - RVT95D214 (version 2) ... | reverse complement strand
CATGGGCAGTGGCAAAGGCAGTCACAATCTGCTCATTGGTCATCTTTCGCTGGAGCACCTCTTGCCTGAGCCACTCGCTGCCCGATTCCACTCCGATGAACAGGATGTCGCCACCTGCTGCCTTTAGCTCAGTCAGCATCTCCCGGCTCAAGGTCTCCACGCGCGCATTGCAGTTGAAAGGCAGGCCAATCTCCCGGGGATAGAGCTGGCGGAACTCCCTTATCCAGTTGAGGTCTATGGTGAAGGTGTCGTCATCAAAGTTAATCTTCTTTACCTTATAGTGGCTAACTACCTGCTGTATCTCTGCTATTACACCGACCACACTACGCCTACGAATGAACTTGCCCAACCCGGCAGAGAGGTTTCTCAAGCTGGGGCTGCAACAATAGGTACAGTTGTAAGGGCAGCCACGCCCCGAAATGAAATCGGCTACCCCGCTCCAGCGGCGAAGGATCAAGGGAAAGTCAAACACTTCCCGGTCGGGGAAAGGGAGCTGGTCAAGGTCCTGGAGCAAGGGGGGGCGAGGGTTCCGGTATATCTGCCCATCCCGCTTCACCCACAGGCCAGGGATGTCAAGGATATCCTTACCTGATTCCAGCCTCCCGACCAGTTCTAGCAGAGGGTATTCTCCCTCCCCGATGCATACCATATCTGTGGCCGGGTCGGAGATGACCTCATCAGGCTGGAGGGTAGGATGGACGCCGCCATAGATTGTCGGGGTGGTGGGATGCGCTGTCTTAATCCAGCCAGCGCATTTTCTGGCATAGGGGAACTGATTGGTAGTGGTAGAGATAGCAATGAGGTCCGGGTTGAACCGCTCGACCTGACCCAACAACCATTTCGCGGAGACATCCTTTTGCAGATGTAGCAGGAAGGTGCGATGTCCAGCTTTCTTGAGCACCGCCGAGAGATACCCTACCCCCTGCTGATAGCGGCGCGAGTAAAGCGTAATATCTGGGTAGATGAACAGCACCCTCATCACTGACCCCCTTCCACTTTTTGCACCGATGAGGCTCATATTATATAAGCAGTGGTGGCGGCTTGCAGGCTCAGGCCCTCAGCTTAGCCTTGATCTTGGCCAGCTAGGTTCATTGCTCACTCCTCAGAGTAAAGTGGATGACCCAGATATAGTTCAAGTCCGTTGCCACTGAGCCCCCCAGCCAGAGATGAACACCGTTGCCCACCAGACAGTGACTATCCGCAAACGCGAGCTCGGAAACATTGCCCACTTCCTTGATGAAGTTCCCCTGGGTGAAGCCCCCATCAAGAAGCATTTGCTTCGCTTGCCCCGTCCCCACACGCTGTAACCTGTCCGCGGTGCTTACTAATCCGGCATGAGTCAGGGCAAGTACTTCCATCCCCCAATACTCAGTGGTGCAGCTACCCACGGCCTCCCAGATCTGGCAGAGGCTGACTACGGCGTTGCCCGCATCTACCCAGAAGAAGAAATAGACGGTGTGGGCGGCTCCATCGTTCAACAGGCCGAAGATCGTGGCCAAGTTACCCGTATGCGTATCCACCGCTGCCAGCTTAGCGCCGGCGCTTGCCCAGGGGAGGTCGAACAGGCGGTGATCGGCGTCCTGGGCGTCTACATAGACCCTGCAGTTGATCTGACCCGCGGTCATGCTATCGATGGTCACCACCAGCCGCGCCGCTATGCGTTGCACCATCAGGCGGGCATCGGAGGGGCTGGGCAGGGTGAGGGTTGTGCAGTAGTCGGCGTTGGCGATTCCGCTGGCCTCCGCCGTGGCCGTGATGGTCTTGGTGGCCGGCTCCAGGTCTCCGCTATCCTGAAGGCCGGGCGAGTAGGACAGCTTTTCGATGTGCTCGGCTGTTATGCCTTCTCTCGCTAGCTTTAGCATTTGAGGCCTCTTTTTTTTAGCTCTGCTCAAGGATTTGTCTGGCTGCCCCGATGATGAAACAAACGTTCTACACTGTCAAGGGGCTTGAAAAAGCTTCTCAACGCATCACTAATATAGAGTAGATCATCGTCGGTCAAGTATTGATGGATGCCGAAATGAAGCCCGTTTTCACCTACGTATTCCGCCCAAGGGAATTGGCCGTGTTCATAACCGAGGAATTTGAAGGCTTTGTGCTGGGTGGGCAAGCTCCCGAATAGAGTCTTGCACTGAATCCCTTTCGATTCCAAGTAACCGTAGAGCCTGGCGCAATCATACTTCGCATCTTTCAGAACCAACGGAAACGCATGCGGGCTCACCTTCTCGAACTGCTCTTCTTTGAGAAAATAGCAGTAGCCCGCTAGTTCTTCAGTTAATTTTAGTAGTTTGCACAGATTGGCTTTGCGTGCATTGAAAGTCTCATCAAAGTGTTCGAGACCTTCCAGCCCCACCGCGGCTGTTAGTTCATTCATTCTCGAATTGAAACCGAAACGCTGGAAATCGAAATATATACTACCGAAAGGGCGACCGTGAGATTTCACCGATCCAACCACATGGGCGATTTCCTCATTATTGGTGACAACCATCCCCCCCTCACCGCAAACTATCAGATGAGCAGCATAGAAACTAAAGGTCCCCATATCGCCCATCGCACCCACGACCCTGCCCTTGTAGGTAGCACCGTGAGCTTCACAGGCATCCTCGATAACCCTTAAATTATGCGCTTTCGCAATCTCCAGGATGGCATCCATCTCGCAAGGTTTTCCCATGGTATGGACGACCATGATGGCCCGGGTCCTATTAGTGATAGCCTCCTCAATCTTGGAAGGGTCAATATTCAGGGTGTCCAGCTCGATGTCAACAAACTTGGGAGTAAACCCTGCCGCCAGGATTGAGTTGGCAACAGCCACAAACGCCAATGCGGGCGTGATGATTTCATCACCTCGTTCGGCGCCGAAGTCATATAATGAGGCACAAGAACAAATATCGGCATCTGTGCCCGAACTGGTAGCGATAGCATATTCATACCCAAATTTATCAGTAAATCTCTGCTCGAATTCTCTGACGTTTGCCCCTTCAGAAACCCAATTCTCGTCCAGGGCCCTCTGGATGTACTTTCTGGCCAGATTCCCGACTTTAAGTTCGCCAAACATTATCCGCATCTTGCGCCTCCCGCTCTCAGGCGAATTTCCTGGTAATGCTGTGATTGAGCATCTCTTTGATATGTTCTTGAACCTCGGGACCAAACTTGCGACCCGCCATTTGTATGTATCTTGGACTGCCAAAGTATTCCCTAAAAGCGTTGTCCCGGAAACGCAGTACCTCTGCAGCGGACAAATACTTGGTCGGCAAGGGTAACGTTTCTTCAGTATATTGTCCATACCCATGCCATGCTTCAGGAAGTTTAACGCCTTGGTTAATTGCATCCTCATACAGTTTGGAGCCAGGATAGGCCATGGCGCAGTAGAAGTTCACATATTCACATTTAGATTCCTTTGCCATATCGAGCGTCCCCTGCATCGTTTCCAGATCATCGTCGGGCAGGCCAAAAATGAAGTTGCCCAGGATGTGGATGCCCGCCGCTCGCGTCATCTCGATGGCTCTCCTGGTTTCATCCTGCTCCGTCTTCTTACTAACCCCCTGACGCACCGTCGAACTGGCCGACTCAAATCCATAGCAAACCCAGTTAATGCCCGCTTGCTTCATTTTCTGCAGCATTCTCTCGGTGACGGTGTCAACCCGAGCATAGGCCCACATGTTCAAATCATAGCCACCCTGAATGATGCGATCGCAAACATCGATAACGCGGTCTTCCCTAAGGGCAAATAGCTCATCGATGATCTTGATGTTTTTGATGTTATAGCCATTTACGAGAAGGCCTATCTCCTCCACCACCTTCTCGGGGGAGCGAAAACGGATGCCTGGTTTACCGTTATAGAGGGCATGGATGTTGCAATACGTGCAATTGAAAGGACAGCCGAGACTGGTGTAGATGACCGCATAGGGCTGCCTTTGCTCTAGATGATCGAAACAGTGCCAGTTGTGAGCCCTATACTTATCCATGGGCAGGAGCTCCCAGGCAGCAAGAGATAGCTCGTCGGGATCGACCAGGGCTGCCAGAGGATTTGCTATTACTTCGCCGTTTTGGATATGCCAAAGGCCAGGAATCCTGTACTCCCTCGCCTCTTTGCCGAACTTTAACGCCTCCACAAGTTGGAGGATAGTATGAAAGCCTTCTCCCTGGCCTACAAAATCCACCGCTTCTTCCCTGAGAGTGCGTTCCGGGAGCGCTGAGGGATGAAGCCCCCCCAGGATTGTCTTGATATGGGGGGCTTTGCTTCTCAGTGCTGAGGCGAGTTCGCCCGCGGCAGTCATCTTGGGAGTAGAGGAGGCAGAGGGGTTTGAGCCGAGGACGATAATAGCTGCCAAAAGGGGATCGCGTTCAGCGATCGCCTCTGCCGTATGCTCCGGGCTCCAGTTTTGGGCCTCAGCATCGATTATCTCCACCGAGTGGCCCTGCTTTCGAACGAACGCGGCTATGAGAGCGCACCAGAGGGGGGGTTCAATCCCGGAAAGCGTGGAGCCCAGCTCACCATACATCTGTGCCCGAGCTCCTGGGTTAACTAACAGAAGATCCGGCTCCGTTGTCACAGACACCTCCAGGACGTTTTCTACCGCATCCCGATTTCGCACGTCCGCCAGCAATCACATGATAGTCTCGTCATAGCCACTCCCGTATCGTCTTGGTGATACTAGGCACATCCAGACTACATAGAGACCGCAGGTACTCCCTGTCACCATATTTGTGATAGTATTGATCCGGAATGCCAAGACGCTTGAGGGGCAAAGCCTGGCCATTATCAGCTAGAAAGCCCGCAACGATACTGCCAATTCCACCATTGATTGATGCTTCTTCAAGAGTTACTATTCGCTTAGACTGTTGAGTAACCTGCAAAAGCAGCTTTTCGTTTATGGGTTTTATCCGGAAGAAATCCACAACCCCCACCTCTATCCCCTGCTTCGCAAGCTCAGCCGCCACCTTAAAAGCTTGATTCACCATTATCCCGGTAGCAATGATAGTGAGATCAGGCGATTCCCTAAGGACGGTCAAGCCTTCCAAAAAGTCATTATCCCCCTCGCGATAGATAGGAGGAATGGCCTCTCGGTCAAATCTTACGTACTTGGGGCCTGGCGTTTCGTAGGTTAGCCCCGCCAACGCTGCTGCCATGACACTATCAGAACAACTAAGAACCGTGATGCTAGGCATGGCATTCATAATGGCAATATCCTCGGTGGTATGGTGTGTCGGCCCCGAAAGCTCGTATGAAAATCCCGCACCCACGCCAACACAAGTGATGTGGAGGTCCTTGAAGCACAGATTCACCTTCAGTTGCTCCAGACAGCGCAGGGGAACAAAGGGAGCAATAGCATATGTATAGACAATTTTGCCTGCTAGAGCCAACCCGCCAGCGACATTGATCATGTTCTGCTCGGCGATTCCGATATGGACAAACTGGCCGCTCAGATCGGCGCGAAATTTATCCAGGCTGGGGGCACCAAAATCGTCGCTCAAGAGCACAACCCGCTTGTCTTCTTTGGCTATATCGTATAACTGATCGAGGAAGGCGTCTCTCATAGTGGGCATTCCAGTTCCTCCCTGGCTCTTTCCAATTGCTCACCGCTAGGAATAATGATATGAGCCATAGGGTTGTACTCTAAGAATGAGAGCCCCTTCCCCTTCACGGTGTTTGCGATTACCACCAGAGGTTTGTTCGACCTCCGGGAGCGGAAATTCTCGAATGCCGCAAATATCTCCTCAAAACAGTGCCCGTCAATAGTAGTTACGTCCCAACCAAACGCTCTCCACTTATCATCTAGCGGGTTCAATCTGAGGCAATTCTCGGTAAAATCGATGGTGCAGAGCCAGTTGCGGTCGACTACGGCAACCAAGTTATTAAGCTCATGGTGGCCAGCAAACATCGCCGCTTCCCAAGTGGAGCCTTCGTAACACTCACCATCGCCAAGCAACACCACCGTCATATACAGCTTACGATCCATTTTGGCAGCTAGTGCCAACCCGGCGGCGACACCTAAGCCATGACCTACTGAGCCCCACAGAGCTTCCACACCGGGGATGTCGTGTCCGTATGGTCCTAGCATACCAGCAGGTTGGCAGAACTTATCTAGTTCGGCTTTTGAGAAGAACCCCAGATCGGCAAGTATAGGGTATAGAGCCACCACTCCCTGTCCTTTGCTCAAGACAAATCGATCTCGCTCCTCCCATTGAGGATTGGCAGGGTCAAAACGAAGGATTCCCCCGTAGTAGAGAGCAACAGCGACCTCAACCCATGACAACGATGACGCAAGGCGTCCTTCTCCAGCACGGACGCACATTTCCAGAATTTGCTGGCGCAGCCATCTGGCCTGCTTCGGTAGTCTATCGTCGTCAAACATATGGTCCCCCCCTCGAATTACAATTTCATCGGAGAGCCCCGCTACCCACTCCATCGTAACGAGCAATTCCCCATATCAACTGATTTCTTCATCGGACGGCTCAGGCTCATAAAAAATGATCTGACTCCCTAAGTTCTCAAAGTGAAAAGGCACGCGCAGGAGCTTGCCCAGGCTCTCCCTAACCTTAGGTTGAAGCTCGGGCTTGACGAAGAACAACATGAAGCCGCCGCCACCAGCGCCCAGCAGCTTCCCGCCTGTAGCGCCGGCACGAATAGCTGTGTCATAGATACAATCGATGGCAGGCGTCGATATTCTGTCGGTCAGGCTGCGCTTCAGTTGCCAACTTTCGTGCAGTAATTCCCCGAATTCTAACAGGTCGTTCTCCCCAGTAAGAATACTTATGGCTTCATCCACCATACGGCACATCTCGCTCAATTCTCGTTTCTTGTTTGGAGTTTGCTTTATTTGCTCCCCTGCTATTTCAGAGGCTGTCCGCGAGGACCCAGTGAAAAACAACATGAGATGTTTTTGTACTGACTCAAGCCTTTCACGTCCCATAGCGATAGGTCGAACGGTGATGGCATGTTCTCTGTTGAACTCAATACGCACAAACCCACCAAAAGCTGCCAAAACTTGATCTTGACAGCCTACATTCTCATTAATCATATCCTGTTCGATTTGTATTGCCTCTTTCGCTAGCTGCATCTTGGAAGGCATAACCCCTTTGAGGGCATAAAGGGCATGGAGAAGACCGACCGTAAATGCGGAGCTTGATCCTAAACCGGTTCTGGCGGGCAAGTCCCCATCGTGGTGAAGCTCAACGCCTTCAGTAATCCTCATGAACCTCAGCGTCTCCCTCACAGAGGGATGATGAATTTCATCGATGTCCTGGATCAGCTCTGTCTGAGAGTAGACAATGCGGTGCTTATGTTCGAAGAAGGGAGGTAAGTAGCGGCACGTAATGTAGCAATATTTGTCGATGGTCGTGCCCAATACGGCCCCAGGACCCTCCCTAAGCCATACCGGATAGTCCGTCCCACCACCAAAGAACGAAATGCGATAAGGAGTTCTACTGATAATCATCTCGAAGCTACACGTTAGAGAACTGGTTTTTTCTAATAATCTGGAATCCCTTTATTAGTTCAGCTATCCCTGCTTGTAGGGAAACATCGGGTGTGAATCCCTTTCCTTCAATCTTGGCGTTGCTGACGACATAATTCCTCTTGTCGGGATCTTCGCCAACCTTTGCCTCCACGAAATAGAAGTCGGGTACCTGCTTCTTGATCTCCTCACAGAGCTCCCACTTGCTCAAGTTGGCATTGCTCAGACCCACATTGTAGGGTTCATCCCTCATCCTATCGAAGTTTTCAAGACCATAGATGAACGCTTTGACCACATCTCGAACATGGATAAAGTTTCTCTTGAAATGGGCTTCAAAAAGGACCAGGAAGCGATCGGTGACGGCTCGATAGGTAAAATCATTTACTAGCAGATCTAAGCGCATGCGAGGGCTAATGCCAAACGCGGTGGCGAGTCGTAAGGTAATGCAGTTACCGGCATCCAAAACAAGCTTCTCCGCTTCCACCTTAAGCTGCCCATAGAGGGAAATAGGCAGGAGGGGAGTTTCCTCGGTGCAGTAGGCATCTTTCTGCCCTATTCCATACCCGCTATTTGTGCAGGGGAAGATAATCATCTGACCTTTAGCACGTAAGTCTAATATCATCCTGATCGCATCAAGGTTAGTTGCGCGAGCACCAATCGGATCCTTATCACAAAGTGGGGCTCCCGTGAGACAAGCAAGAGGGAGGATTACATCAACATTCTCAAGACATCTTGAAATCAGCGCTTTATCCCGAGCATCCGCGCGGATAATAGTCAGTTTCGAATGGTAACAGCAATCCAACAACGATGTCTGGTTGTACATATAGTTATCTACGGCAATAACTTCATATCCCTTGTGCAGCAGTTGAGGGACGAGCACTGAACCTATGTAGCCAGCAGCTCCAGTCACTAACACCTTCACCGCAATTACCTCCTCCTCGGAATACCTGCTATATGTTTGCTTTCGACTTCAACTGGCTCCCCCACGCAGGATGTACCATTCGTAGGTTCGTTTGATTCCTTCTTCAAGGCCGATCTTGGGCGTCCAGCCCGTCTTTCTTAGCCTCTTGGAATCTAAAAACTTCCGAAGTGCGCCATTGGGTTTCGACTCGTCGAACACTATATCTCCGCTAAAGCCAACAATATCCCTGGTCATCAATGCCAGTTCTCGGATCGACACATCCTCCCCAAAACCTACATTCACTATTTCGTTCCTATCGTAGTTGTTGATCAAGAAAACGCAGGCATCCGCCAGATCATCCACATGAAGAAACTCGCGCCTTGGTGAGCCAGTACCCCAAACAATGACTTTTTCCTGGTTATGTACTTTGGCTTCGTGCAGTTTTCTTATCAAAGCCGCCAGAACGTGACTTGTTTCAAGGTCAAAGTCATCATCAGGGCCATAGATGTCCGCCGGCACCGCACAAATAAAATTTGTTCCATATTGGGAGTTGTAAGATTGGCACATTTTTATGCCGGCGATCTTTGCAATCGCATAGGCTTCGCTGGTGGGCTCGACTTTTCCTGAAAGCAGATAATCCTCTTTCATGGGCTGGGGACATCCCTTGGGATAGATGCAAGAACTGGCCAAGAAGAGCAATTTTCTCACCCCAGCCATCCAAGCAGAATGAATTATGTTTGTCTGGGTCTGGAGATTGTTATAGATGAATTCGGCAGAGTGTCTTATATTCGCCATGATACCGCCCGACTTCCCTGCGGTCAGGAAAACGTAGTCTGGTCTCTCCTCGCAAAAGAATTCGCGCACTGTTTTCTGATCAATCAGATCCAATTCAGCGGAGGTTCCTCTGATCACGTTTGTGAAGCCGCTTTTACTAAGATGCCGCAAGGTGGCTGAGCTTATCATGCCTTCTTGACCAGTTAAAAGAATCTTTGCGTCCCTTTCCATAAACCCTCCCCCAGCGAGGGGTATCACGTTGTCTCCAAGACTTCACTAAAGCCTGCTTCTTGGCCGCTAAGCTCCATAAACAACTTTACTGCTTCGTACAAATCTGCGGCGACATGCCCACCTAGCGATGCGATTTCTTCTTCCTGGTGGGACGAACTCTCGCCCGTGAGAAGAATAGTCTCGCATCCTGCCCTGCGCCCGGCCTGAATATCGCTCACCTTATCGCCGATAACAAAAGACTTTTCTAGATCGATGCCGAATTCACGAGCGGCTTCCTCAATCATTCCTGGGTTGGGTTTACGACAATAACACTCCTTCCTGTATCTCTCCACGATTCCTTCCACGTGGTGCGGACAATAGTAGATTTTGCGTATTGAAGCTCCTCCTCTAATCAATGATTCTTGAATATATGAATTGACCTCCTTTACTCTCTCCTCAGTAAAATATCCTCTGGCAACGCCGGATTGATTGGTTATTACGATGACCTCAAAGCCGCTTTTGTTTAGCAACTTGATAGCTTGACTTGCCCGGGGCAAAAATCTGACCTTGCCGCACTCGCCAACATAACCCGTATCCTCGATGATGGTCCCGTCCCGATCCAAGAACACAGCTCTTTCCATGAATAATCTCTCACTCCCTTCCGCCCATGCTTGAAAGCTCTATTTCCACCAACTCACAAACAATGTGTCCTATGGTGATATGAGCCTCTTGGATCCGTGGGGTACAAAGTGAAGGCACAACCAGACACAAGTCTGACAACTCAGCAAGCTTGCCGCCACTGCCTCCGGTCAAGCCCACGATTTTCGCTCTTTTGTTTCTAGCCGCTTCTATTCCCTTCACTACATTCAGCGACTGCCCACTCGTGCTAATGCCGATTGCTACGTCCTTTTCATTAACCAGTGCTTCTATTTGACGGGCAAAGATGGTCTCATATCCATAATCATTAGCCAACGAAGTTAATATGGAGGTATCGGTGGTAAGAGCAATCGCCGGGAAAGCTCGCCTTTCGAGCCCCACTCGCCCCACCAATTCACCAGCGATGTGCTGAGCGTCAGCAGCGCTTCCCCCGTTGCCAAATAGTACTACCTTGCCCCCCTGACTGTACGCAGCAACGATAAGCCTGACCAGCGACGCTATCCCATCAATCATGCTACCGGCGATAGCTTCCTTTACCGCGATACTTTCTTTCAGCCGCCGCTCAATTTCAGCGTTCATAGAACATGCTTTGTTCACAGTGCAACTACCTTAGCAGACGAGACTTTGCCTACCGTGATACATAACGTTTGAATTGTGCCCCAATGGCAACGCCCTAGACAAGACCTACCTGGGTCAAGAGGTTGAGTATTATGGTTCACGACCGATGGGGCATCAAGCTTTTGACCAAAACCGGTGACCTAGGCCCAAATGGGCCAGCAACACGGCCCGAAGGGGCCTTGAGGCGCTGGCGAAAGCCTGCTAGACTCCAGGCAAAATACGAAGGTGGGGGAATACAATGATTTCTACTGTCACGACAACCGTTATTACTGTAGTCACTACTGTGTCCAGTATATACTTGGCGACTTCGTTGGGACTTGCCGCTGTGATAACGTTGATCGCCTCGCTTGCGACTAAGGAGTTAGTCAACGCCACCGATGGCACCAGAACAAGGCTGCTAGGGCGCAACTTGGATATCCCGATTTTCGCTTTACTCTTTGTTTTTACGTTCATTCTCATCATAACCGTGCTCGAAGTGCTCGCCTAAAGCAGAAGACAACCCATCGGTCGGCAGCAAGCTTATGGCTCAGGCCACCTGAACAGGTGGCCTTTTTGTTACTTGGACTCCGGCACCCATCAATCAGAGGGCAGGGGAGGGCTTGTCCGAGGCACCGCGGTCGCAGTAGGAGGGGCTGCTAGAGCTTCCGATGTTGGCATTGCCACAGCGGTCAGAGAATTGGCGGCAATCCAACCCACGCTTCCCTGTGGTGTTCTTACCTTCCACCAGGTATATCCATGTGCCTGCGCCTGCTCGCCCGCCAGCCACAGGAAAGTGCCCTCGGGCAGTACTTGCCGGATGGTAGATTTGAGAGTGGGCAGCTCGCGAACATACACCCCCCAACCTTCCGTGCTGCTCACTACCACAAAACCCGACGGCATGGACGTGGTAGGCAACAGGGCAGGCGTCGAAGTGGGAACCTCATTGGGCTCCAGGGTCGGCTTGACCACTCGAACTTCAGGTGTTGCCGCACCTACAGGCATAAGACTAAAGGAGAGGGGTGAGAAGACTATGTCAGGGATCTGAGCCGGGCCCAAGGGTAGAACGAAAATGCCCCAAAGAGGCACAAACAAGAATAGAGTCGAGTTGAGCAAGCCGTGAGCCAAACTCGCACCCACGATGGAGCCGGTTCGCCTCACCACCCATGCGAACAAAAGGCCAACCGTGAACACAAAGACCAACTCATTTACACTGTAGTAGCCCACGTGGAGGAAGGCGAAAAGCAAAGAAACATACAAGAGACCCCAACCCCTCATCCTTTCCAGGGCCGCCTTTTGCAGCACCCCGCGAAAGATCAATTCCTCTACAAAGCCAGTGCCAACCACCAGAATAACCACCGGCAACCATAGGCCAGCGAAGCTAAAGCTGTCCGCTAGGGGCTTGGCCCTCAGAATAACGTACTCCACTATGCCCAAGGGTAAGCCGGTTAGGCCCACCAGTAGCTGCAGCGGCAGCCGGCTCAGTGTGAGGCCCACGTCCCCTCGCGAATATCCCAGGAGACGAACCGACAAGAAAGTCGCCGTCAACAGAGGTCCGGCAACGATGGCATACCAGTATATGATGGGGATCTCCCCCAAAGGCATGGCGAGACTGACAATGCGGATCAAGGGGGCCAGCGAAAGAGAAAGATAGAGTCTTTGTGCTGGGCGTTGGCTGGCAAGGGAGGCGTGAGTCACTAGGATCAATAGGAGGAACGTATGGAAGACTACCCCGACCACCGCGCTTGTGAGGGTAGTCACCAGCTCAGCAGCGACAATTGCTGCCAGGTAGAGAAGCGTCATCTTCATTAACGCCCTCCTTCCGGCGCCCCTCCGACATCCATCCAAAGATGCAACCCGCGATGAGGCTCAGTGGAGGCCCCTTTGTAGAGTAGGAACTCTACCTTTTGCTTATCTTTAGCCCTGGCTAAAGTGAAAATAACTTCCTGTTCCCATCTCTCCTCGCGGTTCAGTGTGATTGGCCCCACCGTTCCCAGTTTTTCCCCGTCGATGGTTACTTCTACCTCGTATTCTGCGGTCTCGTGCTCGCGGTTCACTATCCCTAGGACTACCCCTACATTCTCTCCTTGGAGAACCTTCCGAGGATAGCCTTCCGCCGTTCCCTCTGAACCCAGTACATAGAACTCAGTAAACCTCTCCGCTGCCTTGGGTTTAGCGACCACATACGCCAGAGTTCCGGCGGCACCCATAATGGCCGCTAGCAAGAGGACGGTGAGCACCTTATCCCATCTGCTCTGAAGCGTCCATAGGTGGAATAGGGAGGACAAGTTGAGGCCAAACTGAGGATCGAAACGCTTCTCAGGCGGGAGCCTGCGGCGCCGATACCAGGCGATGGTTGCCATAACTATAATGAACAAGGATAATGAAATCAGTAGGGAGTAAGAGCAGATCCCCCATGGAGTATAGTTGAGAACAAGGCCGATCAATGGCACCACCGCAATGTCGAGACCGAGGCCCAAGGCCAGCCGCTCAATGCCATCGACGTCTCCCCTCTTGGGAAAGAGAGCAGCGGATAGGGTGTAACCCGGGAAGAAGAGGACGCACGCTAAGCCCAAAGCAATTCTCAACCCACCTAACGTAGGCACCACCAGGGGCACCAACAAAAGCGAGAGTATAACGATGATGAGCAGTTCCATCACCGCCTCCTTTCCCTAACCCCATTCCCTTTGAGAAGTCCGTGGGCTACCACCAGAAGGGCAGCCAACATCCAAGGTAGAGGCGATACCACATAGAAATAGGCCTCTGCCCCCAGCAGCGGGATCCCCACGGGAGCGCTCTCTACAAAGCCAACCGAGGCTGAAATCAAACATGCCAGGAGAACACCCACGCCCAACCCATACCAGAGGCTACTGCGCGGTGAGCGCAGGATATCCCAGCCCAGCCTGACACCCACAACCAGTGAGACAAAGAATGCCAACAGCCCCAAGACCCCGGTATTGGTGTAGAGTTCGAGATAGGCATTGTGCGGATGGCTAGGATAGGGCACAACAGCAGAGTTGTGAACCCAAGCCCATGAGCCTAAACCGAGGCCTGTGAAGGGATGGCCCTTCAGCATCTGAACAGTATCATGCCACAAGGGCAGCCTTCCCTCCATACTCTTCGTAAAGAGACCCATTATCGACTCGTTAGTGAACATTACCATCACCGCCAAGAAAACAGCCGACATAACGCCAGAAAGCAACCGCAACCAGAACCACTTGCCGAAAACGGCAAAACCGCCGACGATGGCGGCGGCAACGAACAAGGTCAGTGCGAGGCCGTGGGTGACACCCGGGGCGAGATTGGGCTGACTGGAAAACTGCGGCAGCTTGGGGGCCAGTTGTGCTAATTGAAACGCCTTTAAACTGACAAAGTTAAGATTGGCAGATGGCAAAGGGCCTCGGCTGAAGGCGAAAAACGTGGCCCCCAGGAGCGACATAGCAAAGAGAGGCAGCCCCCACTTCATCAGCAGCGCGGGGCGATAGTAAGTGCCTACGCTATAATAGATGAGGGTCACCGCCAATAGGCTCTGGAAAGCACCCAGGCTAAGGTCTAAGGTAGGTGACACCCAAAGCCCTACCAACCCACCACCTACCATCAAAACCATGGCAATATCAAAAGGAGTCTTCACACTGCGGTAGCCAGCTAGTATCAATTTCAGGAATAGGGCGAGGAAGGCTATCGCCAGCCCTCCCCAGGCCAGAATAGCTTCCATCTGAAACAGATAAGAAAGAATGACCCCGGTAGCTGCTGCCATTACCCAAAGTGGCTCGCTGATTCGAAAAACAGTGATAGCCGCCCGCAAAGCCCCCGCTAAGGTCCAGCCAGGCCTATCCTGTAATTCATGGGCAGTCGGAGCTAGATCATCCTTAGCCATCAGTCCCCTTGTCTTTCAATCTGCCTCGCGTGTCTCGAGGAAGTCACATAGCTTACCCTGCAGCAACCTATAGTCAAGTAAGGTGGACACGCAGCACCTTTGAAGGAGTTCTCTGTTGGCAAACAAGCTGGGCTAATGGCCTAGCACTAGGTCGATCCCAGACTTGCCTGGCCATATGCTTACCGGAAGGCCAAACTACTCCTACCCGGACGCCGATATAAGCAAAGAACGCGTTTGGCAGGAATAGTACCCTACGACACAGATTTGGGCAATGGCCAATAGCGCCACATAGCTGGTACTTTTTGGGCCCATACTGAGGCCTTTATATCTGGCAAAAAGACAGATGGCGGGTGTCGGACTGCTGCCACCTTGGAGTTGCGAGGGGTGCAAACGAATTGTTACAAAATTGATGGGAGAAGTTAAGAAATGATAACATAACTTACCCCGCACAATAATTTGTTGCACTATGTATGGGGTTATGTTATCATAGAAAAACTTTGCCTGGCCGAAGGGGGGATTTTTGTCCCGATATAATCGGGGCGCTGGTGAATGAGAAATTCTATAAGGAGGGAGGGGTTCAATGCATCTAATAGTCGATGGGTACGAAGTCGATCGGGGGAAAATGCAGGATTTGGAACAGGTTTACGAATTGTTAGACCGTTACCCATCCCAGATTGGGATGACTAAGATCGCTCCACCTTATGTATTCAGATATGTAGGCTCCAAACCTCAGGATTGGGGCATATCGGGTTTTGTTCTTATCGCCGAGAGCCACATCAGTATCCACACCTTCCCTGAACACTCTTACGTCAATATTGACATCTTCTCTTGTAAGGATTTCGACGTTGACCAAGCTCTTCGGGATTTGCGGGACTGGCTGGGGACAGACAAGCTCAGGAGTTATGTCATCAAGAGGGGTTTGGATCATCTCAGCCCCGATTCAATCGGGGAAGATACGGAAGAAGTCGCCCCGATTCCATCGGGGCGACTTCAAGTTTTTGTTCCCCCGATAAATCGGGGTAGGGAGCGTTGGCCGTGAATAGGCATCTCCGTACACCCGTTACTCCTCTGGCCATATCTGAAACTGCTTCTATCTCCGAACTAGTGGCCAACATGGCAGGCACCTCTTTCCAGGCGCGCAACCTGGGCCTAGCCGCCGATGTCTGGTCGCGCATGCTGGAAGACAGAGTTACCATATTCCTTGGCTTAGCCGGGGCTATGATACCGGCGGGGATGCGCAAGGTCGTGGCCTATCTGATTCAGAACCGCCTTATCGACTGTTTGGTGAGCACCGGCGCCAATCTTTTCCACGATCTCCATGAGACCCTCGGCAGATACCATTACCAGGGTAGCCCCTTTGTCGACGATAAAGAGCTACGACGGATGGGGATCGACAGAATATACGACACCTTTATGTCGGAGGACGAATTCTGCGCCGGGGAGGATTTCATCACCGATTTCGCGGCCAGCCTGGATCAGGGACGTATCTATACTACCAGGGAGTTCTTCCATCTTTTGGGCAAGAGACTCTCTAGCGAGGGCAAGGAGGAGGGGATCCTCGTATCGGCGGCCAAAGCCGGTATCCCTATCTATTGCCCGGCCCTCGCCGATAGCGCGTACGGCATTGCCATCGCTGCCGGACGAGCACAAGGTAAGAACAACCTGCATTTCGATGTGATCAAGGATGTAGTAGAGATGGCTCGGATTGTCGATGCCTCCAGCGCCACGGGCGTTATCTATGTGGGAGGTGGGACTCCCAAAAACTTCATCCAACAGGCAGAGGTTTGTGGCCATCTGTTGGGCAAGGAGTTTCCCGGGCACAAATACGCTGTCCAGATCACCGCCGATTCCCCGCAATGGGGTGGTTTAAGTGGGTGTACCTTTGAGGAGGCTCAATCTTGGGGGAAGGTCGATGCTGAGGCCAGCATGGTCACCATAAACTGCGATGCCACCATCGCCTTGCCGATAATAGTCAGTGCCATTGCTCAAAGATGCAGCAAGGCCATTCCAGTGAGGGTCAAGCCTACCTTCCGCTTGGACGGAGAGTTGGGCATTTCGTGGCCAAAATGAGCGAGCAGTTCTTCTACCCTCCTCGCAATTTCGGCTCCCTCCCAGCCCCAAAAACCGACTTCCAGAGTGCAAAAGTGGTGATCCTTCCCGTGCCCTATGATAGCACTACGGCTTATAGAAGCGGGACCAGGGATGGGCCTATGGCCATCATCGACGCATCGCAGTACCTGGAGCTGTACGATTTAGAGCTGGACAGGGAGATCTATCAAGTAGGCATCCACACCCTGCCCGAGGTTCAAACGGTGATGAGTGGGCCAGAAGGGATGGTTCATCGGGTTTACCAAGTGGCTAGAGAGCTATTAGAAGCGGGCAAAACCATAGTTATGTTAGGGGGGGAACATTCGCTCACCCTGGGGATGGTGAAAGCGTACCGGGAAAGGTACAAAGGCTTATCCGTTTTGCAGTTGGATGCCCACGCTGACCTTCGCGACGAGTATGAAGGGGCAAAGTATAGTCATGCCTGTGTCATGCGCAGAGTCTGGGAGTTTTGCCCCATTGTGCAGGTGGGCATCCGGAGCCTAAGCCTTGAGGAGCACCGATTCTTAAAACAACGGGGGCTTGAGCCTTTCTATATGGAGAAATTCGCCAGGGACCGCGATTCCGTGGCAAAAGTCGTCTCCTCTCTTTCTGACACCGTCTACATCACTATTGACCTCGATGTATTAGACCCTGCGGTGATGTCGGCGGTGGGCACCCCTGAGCCTGGAGGGATGGGTTGGTATGAACTGGTGGAGTTTGTGCGGGCGGTGAGCCAACAAAAGCGGGTGGTTGGCTTCGATTTGGTGGAATTTTGCCCCCGCGAGGGGCCCACTTCCTGTGCCTTCCTAGCGGCCAAGCTGGCATACAAGGTCATAGGCTATATCACCTCCGCAGAATAGTCTTTTAACCTATCCATCCTTGTAGTTGCTTGACACTCCGTTTTAGCAAGAGATATAATTGCGGAGAAAAAATTGTTGATGGGTTAGTTTACATCAACTTAAGAGAGGAGGGGCGTATGTGGCTGAGGTGACGGTGTCGGAAAATGAAACCTTGGAGAGTGCCTTAAGGCGATTTAACAAGAAGGTACAGCAGGAAGGCATTTTGGCTGAGGCGCGACGGCGGGAGCACTATGAGAAGCCAAGTGTCAGCCGCAAGAAGAAAAAGGCCGCCAAAAAGCGCAAGAGTCTAAGACATTTCCTATAGCTGTTGAGACCGATTTATTTTAGATATGAGTGACAGTGCTTTGCAGGAAAGGTTGATGGCCGACTTAGCAGAGGCGATGAAGAAGGGCGATCAGACGCGTCGTTCCGTGATTCGCTTGGTGCGGGCTAGCATAGTGAATGCTGAGATTGCTCAGCAACGTCCTTTGGATGAGGGTGAGGTGTTGAGAATCATCCAAAAAGAAGCACAAGAACATCGGGATAGCATTGCGGAGTTCAAAAAGGGGAACCGATCAGATTTGGTGGCCAAAGAGGAAGCAGAGTTAGCTGTTCTTTTGGAGTATTTGCCTCAGCCGATGTCTCGGGAGGAGATTGAGGCTGCTGCTCGTAGCGTCATTGGAGAGGTGGGGGCCAGAGGCCCGCGTGATAAGGGAAAAGTGATGCCCAAACTCGTCGCCCAGCTCAGGGGTAGAGCTGAGGGGCGTGAGATCAACGCTGTGGTTTCGGAGTTATTGGAAAATCTGACGGATAGTTAAGAAGAGCCGGGCCTGAGAATGTAGTTGGGTGGTGAGGAACTTCGAGGGAATAAGGGAACAAATGGGTTATGATTTGTTCCCTTATCTATTTAAGGAGGCATGGTGACCCCAGAAAGAAGGGAAAGTCCATTTCTTTCACCCTTACGGCTTACCTTCTTTGTCCTTATTTTGGCAGTGGGCCTTTCCTCTATCTTGGCCTTTAGGCTGTTGCCCAGCCGTTATCATGTGCGTGAAGGGCAGATTTCGCCTCAAACCATCAAATCACCCATCCGTGCCTCATTCGTCAGCAAGATAAGGAGCCAGCAGGAGAGGGAGAAGGCAGCCGATGAAGTGGCTGATGTATTATTCTATGATCCTGAGATTTACAAAACGCAACTGAATAAGGTGTGGGAGATCGATGCCATAGTTAGTCAAATATCTCCCCTTGATGCTGAGGAGAAGAGTCGGGCTATCAGACAGATGAGCAATGTGGAGCTTTCAGCTAGAGCCATGGCGTTAACCCTCAGTTTTGAGGTGGGGGAGTGGAAGACGGTGGTATCAGAAACGATCCATCTGCTAGAAGAGGCTTATGCTAGTAAGGTCAGCGCTGCTCAGGTGGAAGTGATGAAGGAGCGCTTGCCCCTTATGGTTAACCCCACTCTCAGCTCAGATCAGAGCCTGGTAGCTACGGAGTTGGCGCAGGCTTTAGTTGTGCCCAATATGCTTTTTGACGAGGTGCAAACGGAGAAGGCGCAGCAGGAAGCGCGGGAGAGAGTGAAGCCGGTGGAGATCACTATCGGGGAGGGAGAGGCCATCCTCCGTGATGGTGAACGAATCGAAGCCTTGCACTTGGAGGAACTGGAGGCTGTGGGACTGCTGACGCCCCGCTGGAGGTGGTGGGATATGGGTGGGGTGACGGTATTGGCGGCCATTCTAAGTGCGATGCTCGGGCTTTATCTGCACTTCCTTCAACCCAAATCAGTGACCAGCAACCGCCGGCTGCTGTTGATAGCAGTGGTGGTGATAGGGATGGTGCTGGCAGCCAAGTTGACCATACCAGGTCGACCCATGTGGGCTCACCTCTTCCCCATTGCCACTGCCTCCATGCTGCTCGTTGCCCTCCTGGATACGCAGGTGGCTATTGTAGTCACGGCCCTTCTCAGTCTTCTGGTTAGCTACGTCGCCGGTTACTCGCCAGAATTCCTCGGGTTTGCTGCCCGAAGCCCTCTCGAATCACTAGAACTGACGAGCATGTATTTGGTCGGTGGGCTGCTGGGGCTTTTGCTTTTGGGCCGGGCGGAGCGTCTCTACCGCTTCTTCATCGCCGGATCTGGAGTGACTGTGGCTAGCTTTGCTGTTATAGTCGCTTTTTGGCTCTTCGCTCCTGATCATGTCTTGCCTGACCTGGGCTGGTATGCTGCCGCCTCCGCCGTCAATGGGGTGGGCTCCGCCATTCTCACGCTAGGCGCTTTTCTCCTCCTTGGCCTCGTATTTGGCATAACTACCAGCCTGCATTTGCTGGAGCTGGCCCAGCCAAATCAACCCTTGTTGCGGCGACTCCTTACCGAGGCGCCCGGAACTTATCATCACAGCATAATAGTGGGCAACCTGGCGGAGAGGGCGGCGGATTTGATCGGCGCTGATTCCCTCCTGGTGCGAGTGGGCTCGTACTATCACGACATTGGCAAGGTACTGCATCCCGCCTTCTTCAGCGAGAACCAAATGGGGAGTGAAAACATCCACGACTACTTGGATCCTCAGACCAGCGCGAGAGTGGTAGTCGCTCACGTTGAGGATGGGTTAACTCTAGCTCAAGAGCATGGTTTGCCGGCGAAGATACAGGATTTTATCGCCCAGCATCATGGTACGCGGCTGGTGACTTACTTTTATCATAGTGCTGCCCAGGGTGGGGAGGAAGTGGACCCGGGGCCCTACAAGTATCCGGGCCCCCGTCCCCAGACCAAAGAGACGGCTATCATGATGCTGGCCGATTCGGTGGAAGCTGCTGCACGAGGTGGTGAGCAGCGGTCGCCCCAGGGGATGGACGAACTGGTAGACAGGATCGTGGCCGAGCGCAGTGCGGAGGGCCAATTGAACGAGTGCGACCTAACCTTCGGGGACTTGGAGAAGGTTAGGGGAGCCTTCAAAGGTATTCTCAAAGGCATCTTTCACCCTCGCATCGAGTATCCCGAAACGATTTGGGCTAAGCCGAGCGTTGTTGAGCCTAATTCCAATGCCGATGGCGGGGCGGCTGGGGTGGGGAATAGGCCCTCCTCTCAGTAATAAATTGGACTGCAATTGGCTCTTATCTACCTTGAAATAATCGTGACAAAGGTCTTTTGGATTGCGGTTAGGTGGGGTATAATAGCGCCAGCTAGAAAGCATAGGGGTACAAGAATGAGAGTTATCTTTCTGAAAGATGTTCCCGACGTGGCCAATGCGGGGGAGGTTAAGGAAGTGGCCGATGGCTACGGTAGGAATTTCCTCCTCCCCCGGAGTTTAGCGGTGTTGGCTTCCTCTTCGGAACTCAAAAAATTGGAGGCCCAGCGCCAGGCTGAAGCTCAGCAAAGGTCGCGCTCCGAGGCGCAGGTGGAGGCCGTCGCTGAGGGATTGCAGGGGCTCAGCCTTACTCTAAAGGCTCGGGCCGGCGCTCAGGGGCGTCTGTACGGGTCCGTTACCGCCGCAGACATCGCTGAGGAAATCCAAAAGTTGACCGGACAAGAAGTCGATAAGAGAAAAATAGAGCTGGAGGAACCCATCCGCCAGTTAGGCGTTTATGAGGTAGCAATAAGGCTATCCGGAGGGGTTAACCCCAGGATAAGAGTCATTGTTGAAGAGGAGACGGCCCCCTAATGTTGGCGAGGACGGACAAATTACCGCCCCATGATGTGGATGCCGAGGAGGCGGTGATAGGGTCGCTGCTGGTTGATGGTGAAGCCTGCGATAAAATCGCCACCTTTCTCAACCCTCAAGATTTTTATCGAGAGAGGAATCGCTGGGTTTATGACGTCTGCCTGAGCCTTTACGATCGAAACGAGGCCATAAATCAGATAACGGTAGCCCATGAGTTGGCCCAGGGGGATAAATTGGAGGCTATCGGTGGGCCTGCCTATCTGAGCCACCTCATTTCCATTGTTCCTACCTCCGTCTACATTGAGCACTACGCCCAGATTGTGCATCGCTCGGCCATGATGCGGTGTCTAATTAGCGCCGCCGACCAGATCGCTGCCATCGGGTATGAAGGGGATGCTGACGTCGAGGCGGCGTTGAACAAGGCGGAGGATATCCTTTTCAACCTTCGTCGCGGTCAGAGCCCGCGGGACTTCATGAGCCTTCACGATGTTCTGGATCAGTATTTTGAGGAGGTTACCCCCTCGGCCAGGGCCCAAGCGGGACCGATTCCCTATGTGCTCACCGGCTTCGAGGTGCTCGATGAACTGCTAGGAGGGTTACAACGCTCCGACATGGTTGTTTTGGCTGCCAGGCCGAGCCTTGGGAAGACCAGCCTGGCTTTGAATATCGCTCGCAATGCCGCCATGCAGCAGATGGCGCGGGTGGCTATCTTCAGCGTGGAGATGGCCAAGGAGCAGTTGGTACAACGCCTCTTAGCTAGCGAGTCGGGCGTGGATATGAAGCGAGTCCGTTTGGGTCTCTGTGATGAGGATGAGGAGAGGAGGATTGTGGATGCCACAGGCAGGCTCTCGGAGCTGCCCATATACGTCGATGACACGCCCATTCTGCGGGTGGTGGAGATGAGGAGCAAGGCCCGCCGTTTACATAATGAGGTGGGCATCGATCTCATGGTTGTGGATTACATACAATTGCTGCACGGAAGCATTCGCACCGACAATCGGGTGCAAGAAATGAGCGATATCTCACGAGCTCTAAAAGGATTGGCTCGCGAGTTGAACGTCCCTCTCTTAGCGGTCTCACAGCTAAGCCGGGCCGTGGAGATGCGTTCGCCCCACATCCCTTTGCTCTCAGATTTGCGGGAGAGCGGCAGCATCGAGCAGGATGCTGATGTGGTTATGTTTATCTATCGCGATGATGTGTACTATGATATAGAGGAATGGGAGAAACGCAACCCTAATAAGGAGTACCCGAAGGGGATCGCCGAGATCATTGTCGCCAAGCACCGAAACGGCCCCACCGGCAATAGGAGCTTGCGTTTCGTAGATCGCACGGCCAGTTTCGGCAGTTTGTAGCGGGGAGGATGATGAAGAATTTCGCTGGCTTCCCAGCCAAGATGCGGTTCACGCCTTTGCCTAACCTCTTCTTCAGCGCCTTACTACCTGACATTGAAGACCTAGCTGAACTAAAGGTGACACTGCATATTTTTTGGACGCTGTATCAAAAGCGAGGCTATCCAAAGTACGTAGCTTATGGGGAGCTAGCTGGCGACAAGACGCTGATGGCGGGAATCAGTCATGTGTCATCATCACCTCCGGAAGCACTCCGTCTCGCCTTAGAACAGGCGACGGCGCGGGGCACTCTCCTGCACGCTACTATGGAGGGGGAGAGTGGGGGCGAGGACCTCTATTTTCTCAACACGGGGGAAAGTAGGGAGGCTATTGCAAAATTAAAAAATGGCCAACTTGTGTTGCAGGGGCTCTCTGTGAAAAAGGAGCCATACGAAGCGATTGAGGAAAGCCCCAACATTTTCACCCTCTATGAGCAGAACATCGGCATGCTGACGCCTCTGATAGCGGAGGAGTTGCGAGAGGCGGAGAAGCTCTATCCTGCTTCTTGGGTTGAGGAAGCCTTTCGAGAGGCAACTAGCCTCAATAGGCGGAGCTGGCGCTACATTCAAAGGATTTTGGAGCGTTGGGCTGCGGAAGGAAAGGAAGATGGAACGGCTGGGAGATATACTAAAGAGATCGATCGCGACAAGTACATCAAAGGCAGATACGGACACATCGTCCAGCGCTGAATCTCCAGGTAGCGAAGAAAGGACGTCCTTTCAGCCCGAGTGCTCTATCTGTAATGGCGCCGGTTTTGTGTATGCCGATGTCCCTCCGGAACACCCCGATTATGGCCGAGCAGTGCCCTGCGAATGCAGCAAGCGGGAGTTCGAGAGAGAGCGCCTTTCCCGTCTTCAGCGTTATAGCAATCTAGGATCGTTAACCCGGCTTACCTTCGACAATTTGATGTCCCGGGGAAGGAGCAGTGACCCGGCGAACCAAGAGCGCTTCTACCAGTGTTGTGCCATAGCCAAGGCCTTTGCCGAAAAACCGGAGGGCTGGCTGGTGCTGATGGGTCCGAGTGGCTGCGGCAAGACCCACCTTGCCGCAGCCATCGCTAACCATTGCCTGAAATTGGGCTATGCTGTTTCTTTCCATGTCGTACCCGACCTTCTAGACCATTTTCGTGCCACCTTCGGGCCCAATAGCGCTATCTCCTATGATGAGCTTTTCGAGCATGTGCGGAATACGCCGTTATTGGTGCTGGATGATCTAGGCACCCAAAGTAGCACGTCCTGGGCGCGGGAGAAGCTGTATCAGATCATCAATCACCGCTTCAACGAACATTTGCCTATGCTAGTTACTACCAATGTGCCCTTAGAAGATTTGGACGAGCGTCTGCAAACTCGTCTAACCGAGCCAAGCCTCTCTCAGGTTTGCGTAGTGGAGGAGAGGAAGCCACCTATTTTCCAGCAGGTGGGCAGCTTGGGGGCTGAGCTCCTTAGTAAGATGACCTTCGAGAGCTTTGATACGCGTGGCCTTAATGCTAACGATGAACAGCAGCGAAATCTGGAGTTGGCCTTCCGTACTGCCCGGCGGTTTGCCGAATCTCCTGAGGGGTGGCTAGTCCTCCTTGGTGGATATGGCTGTGGCAAGACCCACCTTGCCGCAGCTATATCAAATTACCGGCTGCGCAAGGCTGAGCCGGTTTTCTTTATTGTAGTTCCTGACCTTTTGGATCACCTGCGTTCAACTTTCAGCCCTGATAGCGTGGTGACTTATGACGAACTCTTTGAAAGGGTCAGGTCGACTCCGTTGCTTATCCTTGATGATTTAGGTACTCAGACTGCCAGCCCTTGGGCGCGGGAGAAGCTGTATCAAATCATCAATCACAGGTATAATGGCAGGCTTCCCACCGTGATTACCAGCAGCAATTCGTTGGATGAGATCGAGGATCGGCTAAGTTCACGTATGGGGGACTTGCGACTGAGCACGGTGATAAATGTTATCGCCCCGGACTACCGGGGAGGGATGCCTAAGATGGAGGAAGAACCGAAAAGCCCCGTCCGCCGAGGGAGGAGGAGCCGCTGACAGGTGTCACCTGCAAAGAACCATGGCATGTGAGGCCGTTTAGCCCCGATTACTCCTCCCTCGGAAGGATGGGGGTGTCCCCAGCCTCAAAAAGCCCCCCAATCCTTCCAAAGAAGGGGGGGGCACAGGGGTTGAAAAGCATTTCTAAACGCTCTCTGGCATGCTAGGCTTGACAAAGGAACCTTTTATAGCTATGATATAAATTGGTGCTGATTATATCGTACAATTCTGCTGTGTACCGCGCAGTGATCCCTCGAAGTTTGAAAGGCTTTCTCGATTCTTGTATCTATCATGGTGGCCGCAAGTTGTTGCCTTTTATCCCCATATAGAGATTTTTGTAATCTGCTTATCCAAAGGTAGGGGTGCCCCATAGGCAATTCCGCATTTTTTGGCATTTCTGAATTAGGAGGAAGGGTTTAGTTAATGTCCAAGTACATCTTTGTTACCGGCGGTGTTGTCAGCTCAGTGGGTAAAGGGGTTGTGGCTGCCTCTATCGGCCGGATTCTTAAGTGGCGTAATATCCCCGTCTCCATCCAGAAGCTAGACCCATACCTGAATGTCGATCCCGGCACCATGTCGCCTTATCAACATGGGGAGGTCTTCGTCACCCAGGACGGCGCCGAAACCGACCTTGATTTGGGCCACTACGAACGCTTTATAGATATGGACCTCACCAAGGCCTCTAACGTAACCATGGGTCAGATCTATAGCCAAGTCATCGCCAAGGAGAGAAGGGGCGACTTCTTAGGGGGCACTATTCAAATTGTGCGCCACGTTACCAGGGAGATCAAGGAGTGCATCGCCAAGGTGGCCAACCAGACCAAGGCCCGCGTTTTCATCGTGGAGGTGGGGGGGACGGTGGGCGACATCGAGGGGCTTCCCTTCCTTGAGGCCATTCGCCAAATGCGTAGCGAGCTGGGGCCGGAGAATGTCTTCTGCGTCCATGTTACCCTGGTACCCCATCTCTCCTGGTCGGGTGAGCTGAAGACGAAGCCGACTCAGCATAGCGTCAACGAGCTGCGCCGGATAGGCATTCAGCCCGACGCCATTATCTGTCGGAGCGATCAAGACCTTAATGAGGACATTAAAGACAAGATCGCCTTCTTCTGCGACGTGGAGAGGCGAGCTGTGGTGGCTCTTAAAACGCTACCTTGCATATATGAGGTTCCCCTTGTCTTGGAAAGAGCGGGTCTGGGTGAGATTATCGTCGAGAAATTGGGTCTGGCTACCAGTGGTCCCGATTTCAGTAGGTGGGCTGAACTTGTGGCGTGTATGGAAGACCCAAGTGAGTCGATCTCCGTCGCCCTGGTAGGTAAATACGTGGAGCTGCAAGATTCCTACCTTTCCGTGAGGGAGTCGCTACGGCATGCAGCTGCCCATCATGATCGGAAGGTGGAGATCAGTTTTGTCCATTCCGAGGATCTAGAGAAGGGTGGTGCTGACGCCTTGCTGGGGTCGGTGAGTGGCATTTTGGTGCCGGGTGGCTTCGGTTATAGGGGTATCGAGGGTATGATCGAGGCGGCCAAGTATGCTCGTGAGAACAAAGTACCCTATTTGGGCCTGTGTTTGGGTATGCAGGTCATGGTCATCGAATATGCCAGGAATGTCCTGAACTGGAAAGGGGCCAATTCCACCGAGTTCGATCCCGCTACTCCTTATCCGGTGATAGACCTTATGCCCGAACAGCGTAGGGTGAAGAAAAAGGGAGGCACCATGCGCCTAGGGCTGCATCCGTGTCATTTAGTGCCGGGCACTAGAGCTGCTGCTGCCTATGGCGAGCCTGTGGTCCAGGAGCGACATCGCCATCGCTTTGAGTTCAATAACGATTTCCGGCAAGAGATAGAGGCGGCAGGCCTTGCACCTAGTGGGCTCTCGCCTGATGGCAGGTTAGTTGAGATCTGCGAGGTAAGCGATCATCCCTGGATGCTAGGAGTTCAGTTTCACCCCGAGTTCAGATCACGTCCTGACAAGCCCCATCCCCTCTTCCGTGATTTCGTTGGGCTGGCTAAGGAGGTGAGAGGCCAGTATTCCCTTTTCCCCCGGCTCTTTTGGAGTAAGGACCAAAAGGATATTGCCAAGGGGGAGCAGCTTTTGCCCCTCTAGGCGACCTAGACATAATAATCAGCTTGTGATAGAATTCATAAGGAAAGAACATGCGAATCTTCTTGGATACTGCTAATATCGACGAAATTCGCCAAGCGGCGAGGCTGGGGGTGGTGAGTGGGGTAACCACTAATCCCTCTTTAGTGGCACAGTGGGGAAAGGCTGACCTCAGGGGCGCTATTGAGGAGATATGTACCATAATCGATGGGCCTGTCAGTGCCGAGGTGCTCAGCCTGGAGGCAGAGGCCATGATCCAGGAGGCGCGAGAGGTGTCCTCTTGGGCGGCCAATGTGGTTGTTAAGATTCCCATCACCGCAGCAGGGTTGGAGGCGCTATCCACCCTGTCCAAAGAGAACATTAAAACGAACGCAACCCTCTGCTTTTCAGTTAATCAAGCCCTCTTGGTTGCACTAGCTGGTGCAACCTATGTCAGCCCCTTCGTGGGCAGGCTGGATGACATAAGCCATGACGGAATGAAATTGATAGCAGATATCGTGGAGATCTTCGACCACTATCATCTGTCTACCCAGGTGATTGCTGCTAGCATACGGCATCCTCTACATTGTGTTGCCGCTGCCCAGGCCGGTGCTCATATCGCCACTGTGCCTTATAAGGTACTTATGCAGATGATCGAACATCCCCTCACCAGCATCGGTATCTCGCGTTTCGCTGAGGACTGGCAGCGCCTCTTAGGCAGGTAATTTTTTCAAAGTATGGAGCCACAAGTGAACATTGCCGAATTAGAATCAAAGACACGGGAAGACCTAATGGAAATGGCCAAAGAGATGGGATTATCTGGCCACACCGGGCTGAAAAAGCAGGAGCTCGTCTTTAGGATCTTGCAAGCGGAAACGGAGCGTCAGGGCAACATCTTCACCGGCGGGGTGTTGGAGATCGTCTCTGAGGGCTATGGCTTTCTTAGGCAGGACGGTTTGCTCCCCAGCGTGAGCGATGTCTATGTTTCTCAATCGCAGATTCGCCGCTTTGGTCTGAGGACCGGGGATCTGGTAACGGGTCAGGTCAGGCCGCCTAAGGAGAGTGAGAAATACTATGGCCTTCTCCGAGTGGAGGCTGTTAATGGCATTGACCCGGAGGTGGCCAAACAGCGCCCGACATTTGAATCCCTTACTCCCATATTCCCCCGTAGGCTCATCAATCTGGAAACCTCCCCCACCAATCTCTCTACCCGCCTTCTTAATCTGATCGCCCCCATCGGTCGAGGGCAGAGGGGATTGATTGTCTCGCCCCCGAAAGCGGGTAAGACGGTGCTTCTCCAGCATATTGCCAATGCCATCACCACCAATTACAACGATCTGTATGTTATGGTTGCCCTAATCGGGGAACGGCCCGAGGAAGTCACCGATATGACGCGATCAGTAGATGGAGAGGTGATAAGCTCGACCTTTGACGAGCCGGTGGAAAGCCATACCCGTGTCGCCGAGATGGCGCTGGAACGAGCGAAGCGCTTGGTGGAGAGCGGGAAGGATGTAGTTATTCTTTTGGATAGCATCACCCGTTTGACCCGGGCTTACAATCTGGCCGTGCCGACCAGTGGTCGTACCCTCTCCGGTGGCATAGATCCGGCTGCTCTTTATCCTCCCAAGCATTTCTTCGGAGCGGCCAGGAACACTGAGGAGGGCGGTAGTCTGACTATTATTGCCACCTGCCTCATTGATACCGGTAGCCGTATGGACGAGGTGATATACGAGGAGTTTAAGGGCACGGGCAATATGGAATTGCACCTCGACCGCAGGCTTTCCGATCGGCGGGTCTTCCCGGCTATGGATATTCAGCGCAGTGGGACACGGCGGGAGGAGCTATTGCTGGACGAAACGACCCTCAAGCAGATCTGGCTACTCAGGCGGATGGTGACTATGATGACCGCGGATTCGGCAAATCCCGGTGAGGCGACTATTCGTGTCTTGGAACGCTTGACTAGGACCTCCAGCAACGCGGAGTTCTTAGCTACCCTCAACAAGGAGGTCTGAGCCTCCATCCCTATTGGCGGGGCAAGGTCTCAGGCCACAGGTTCTACGCACACTTCGAGTTAAACCACAGAGGCCAAGGTTTTGGTCTTTTTGATTACCTTCCCTAGGAGAGGCTTCTCAGCGACGGTAGTCCAGAACCACCACTTGAGTTTGCGTTGGCAAGCTGGTTTTGATCACGGTGAGCTTAGGTTGAGGTGTCACCGTCTTCAGGCCCATCTCTTTCAGGAACCTATCTAAGGGTTCCAACTCTCGTCTAACTACCTCGGTCTTGAAGTGCATGGGGATAACGATCTTGGGTTGCACCAGGCTGACGGTTTCTGCGGCCGTAGCGGCGTTTATGGTGGATACCCCGCCTACCGGGGTCAGCAGTACGTCCACATCGCTCATCTCTTCCACTTGTTCTGAAGAGGGGACGTGTCCCAGGTCGCCTAGATGGCATACGGTCACTTCGTCTAGTTCAATGAGATAAGCAGTGTTCTTACCCCGGATCGCGCCTCTTTGGTCATCGTGAAAGCTGGATATTCCGGTGATAATGACATCGGAGATCTCGTATTCGCCGGGCCCTTCAACGATCTTCGGCTTGCCTCCCACTGCGGCCACACAATCGTGGTCAGGATGGTGGTGGCTCACGGTGACGATATTGGCCGCGATCTTGCCTATGGAGTAGCCCAAGCTCCTATCATAGGGGTCTGTCACAATGGTTACCTCCTTACCTCTTATTCTGAAGCAGGAGTGCCCTAACCAGGTAATTTCCACGAGTCTCCTTTTAGCTTTGTTGCCGGGGAAGCAATTTCCAGGCACTGGGCAGCGTAATGGCCACCAGTGCCATCTTCATGAGTTCCCCCGGGATGAAGGGATAGAGTCCAACCGAAAGCAGGCTGTTTGAAGGGACAAAGTCTGTCAACCTGAGCAGCCCAAACATGTAGAGCAGGGCATTGCCGGCAAGCATGGCGGCGGCTGTAGTCCATAAGCGCTTATCCCATCCCCTCTCCGCCAGGAGACCGACCACGAAAGCGGCGGCTACAAATCCCGCCAGGTATCCACCTGTGGGCCCCAGCATATAGGGAAGGCCACTGTGGCCAGCGGCGAATACCGGCAGGCCACAAACTCCTTGGGCTAGGTAAGCCAGTTGGCTTAATGCCCCGCGACGGCTGCCTAACAAGACCCCAGAAAGGAGCACAGCGAAGGTTTGTCCAGTGATGGGGACTGGCCCCACGTAGAAGGCTATCTGGGCACAGCCGGCGGTTATGAGGCTGAAGGCTACAACCAGAGTCGCATCTCGTAGGATGTTTGCTCGAGGAAAGAGCGCGTCCGCAATAGTAAGAGTTCTTATCCGTGTTTGCATAGCCTATTCCTTTCTATTTTCATATACTCCATTGAAAGACCATGGCTGCCCAACTCAACCCCCCGCCGAAGCCAACCAAAACAAGGTGGTCGCCTTCCTCGACCCTTCCTTGTTCTACGGCCTCACACAGGGCGATGGGGATGGAGGCTGAGGATGTATTGCCATAGCGATCGACATTGACGAATACTTTCTCCTTGGCCAGCCCCAGGGATTTGGCGGCTGCCTTTATGATACGGTCGTTGGCTTGGTGTGGAATAAAGAGGTCGATGTCAGAAAGCTCCAGGCCTGCGGCAGCGATGGCCTGCCTGGTGGCCTCGGACATGGTGTGCACCGCAAACTTAAACACTTCCTGGCCGTTCATGTTGACATAATGGCCATTTTGGGAGAAGCGCGTGGGGATGCCACAGAGGCCAGGCACGTAAAGGAGGTCAGCGCCGGAGCCATCGCTTCCCATAGTAAAGCCCAGGGCGGCGGTTGGCGAATCGGTCGCTTGCAGAAGCACCGCCCCCGCCCCGTCGCCAAATAGCACACAGGTGTTGCGATCCCTCCAATCCAGGATGCGGGAATACACCTCACTGCCCACAACGAGGACATTTTCATAAGTTCCTGAGCTGACGAACTGATAGGCGGTGATCAAGGCATACACGAAACCGCTACAGGCGGCATTCAGGTCAAAAGCAGCGGCTCGGTGAGCACCCAGTCCGTGTTGTATCAAAGAGGCGCAAGCCGGAAAGATGGTTTCCGGCGTAACGGTAGCAGCGATAATTAAGTCGACGGCGCTAGCCGGGAGTTGGGCTATCTCCAGAGCCTGCCGCCCGGCCTCTATGCCCATAGTTGAGGCGGTATCGTGATCAGCGGCGATGCGCCTTTCCACTATACCGGTACGGCTTCGGATCCAGGCATCGGAGGTATCCACTATCGCCGCCAAATCGTGGTTGGTCAAGACCTTCTTCGGTAGGTACTTACCCCAGCCTGCTATTCGAGCATTCCTCGTCAAAGCTTTGCTCCTAGGTTTCTTTTGGTGGTATTTGTGGCACGGGCGCTGGCCCCGCTACCCCTTCCGCTTCCAACTGGGCTATCTCCTCCTTGCTGTACCCCAACTCTAGGAGAATATCCCCGGTGTTCTCGCCGTGTGCGGCGGGCGCGCCTCGTATCTTGCCCGGAGTCTTGTGTAGATTTACCGGAATCCCCACCACCTTAACGGGGCCGTATCCTGGGTAATCGATCTCCTGTACATACTCGTTCTCGATTACTTGGGGGTCTTTCACCAGTTCGGCATAAGTATTTATGGGCCCTACAATGCCGTCGGCCTCTCCTAAAAGCTGCAGCCATTCTGCGGTGGTCTTGGTGAGGAATTGCTGGTCTACAATGGAGATGAGCTCGGCCATATGCTCTCCTCGAGCTTGGGCGGTGGCGAAGCGGGCGTCATTTTGTAACTGTTCCATGTCCATCACCTTACAAAAGCTCGACCAACGCACCTCGCCCACCCCTCCTACAGCTATCCATGAATCCTGGGTCTTGAATAGGCCGTAGGTGGAAGGGATATCGCCGTGTCCCGTCCCCATCCCCTTGTTAAAGATCTGTTCATTTGTGAGGTAAGAGGTGATCTGAGGCACCTGCAAAGCCATGGCTGTGGACAGCAATGAGACGTCCAACTCTTGGCCCATCCCCGTCTTCTCGCGCACATAAAGGGCTAACATGACCCCAAAGGCTATGAGCATGGAGCCTCCGAGATCGCAGGGGGCTGTCCCGGCTGGCGTGGGGGGAGAACCTGGCCATCCGGTTTGGGCGATGAGCCCGCTCAAGCCCTGAGCAATGATGTCGTAGGCGGCTCTGCGGCTATGAGGGCCCTTTAAGCCAAAGCCGGTGCCGGAGCAGTAGATGATTTGAGGGTTATATTTGCAGAAGGTCTGGTAGTCGAAGCCTTGCCTTTCTAGCACACCTACCCGGAAGTTCTGCACAAAGACATCAGACCTTTCAACCAGCTTGTAGACGATCTCTTTAGCCTTTTGTTTGCTAATATCCAGGGCTATGCTCTTTTTATTGCGGTTGAGGGCCAAGAAATTGGTTGGTATGCCCTTAGGATCTGTCCTAGGGTTGACCATGCCTCTGGCCGTTAGGGGCTCTCTCCGCTCGATCTTGATTACCTCGGCCCCCATATCTGACAATAGTACGGTGGAGTAAGGCCCAAACCAGGCTGTTGTCAGCTCCAAAATCTTTATTCCTTCCAGGGGAAGCAATTCTCCTCACCTCCTTCCCTGGGATTCGTACGAGGTGAAATTACCTGGCGGGCGTGGCCAGGCAAGTTACCGTCCTGAGGATGCCTTGCACCCTGTGAATCTGATTAGTGAGTAGCTCACCCACGGCGTTCAAGTCCGCTGCCTCTACTACGGCGATAACGTCGTACGGCCCGGTAACGGCATCTACCGATTTTACCGGCTCCAGTTCCTTAAGGGCATCGACAACGTCCTTTGCTTTGCCTATGGAGGTCTCGATTAACACAAAAGCTTTGGTGGTCATGGCCTCGCCCCCTTTCAAATGAAACTCTCTTCATTAACATCGGGTCATAATTTCCGTATTATACCATAACATATCAAGCTCCTCCCGCAATCATGGGTAGGAGGATGACTTCGCTGCCTTCTTTCAGAGGTGTACCCTCGTCCTCTACATCCTTTAGGTCGAGAAAAACCCCGATAGTGGGGTGGAAAACTCTTCGCTCGGGATCCCAGACCTGAGGTGGGAAGGTATTACCGAATCTTTCCCCTACTTCGTTTAGTAGGTCTTTGATGGTGGAACCCTCCTTTAGCTCCATCTCGATATTCGAGTTGCCGATATATTCAGATAAGATACCGAGCAGGCTGAGCCTTATTCTCATTAAACAAGCCTTTCCTCCCAAGAACCTGGCCAAAAACCGCCACCCTAGGTGCTTTAGTTGTCCAATTGTTCAGCCACGGCCTCCAAGCCCAACTCGCTTAGCTTCTCCCGACTGGGCTTTCCTTGCTCGGTCCAGCCCCTGGCCTCATAGTATTCGTGGAGCTGATTTTGGATGTTAGGCACCTTGCCGGCGTGGCTTCCTTCCTGGGTGGGTTCGAGAAGTCTAGGCGGCAGCCGATCTTCGGCGCTGTCAATATCGCAACGCAGGTTAAAGGCTCGCTGGAGGTTTACGATCCGCTCGCCTGCTTTGAGCAGGTCCTGAGCGGTGTAGGAGGATCCGGTAGCAGCATTTAAGATAGCTGCCAGGCGAGAAGGGGGAAATTGCTGCCCGGCGAACATGCATATGACCATAGAGTTTATGATCGCAGATCGATCTTGCGCTATTTTGGCGGTTCTTCCCTTTCCCTCTTGGGCAAATCGACTCTGCTTGGCCTCTTCCGAAGCCATAAGCCCCGTTTCGTAGGCCATGGTGTTGCCCCGCATGTGGTCGGCACCGCGAGCCCCGGTAGCGTAATTGACCGCCAAGCTGAAGAAGGCGCGGGGGTCGTGCATGGGCACTTCCAAGCCTTTGACATGCACGGCAAAGCTTTCGCTGCCCTTTCCTAGCTTCTCAGCCGCCCTCTTGACGCCTTGGCCCAACAGCTCGCCCAGGCCCCTCTTTTCCCCGATCTGTTTGATGAGCCCCAGGATTACCTTAGCGTCTCCCCACGACAACTCCAGGCCTGCGGTATCTTTAGTGGTCAGGATGCCCTTTTCGTAAGCCTCCATGGCGAAGGCGATGGCCGAGCCGGTGGAGATGGTATCCAGGCCGTAGCGATTACACATATCGTTGGCGGTGCAGACAACCTCTAGGTCGTCGTTCAAGCAGAGGGGGCCAAAGGTGGCCAGTGTTTGGTATTCGGGCCCGGGACCTTCCATCCGGTATTGGCCATTCACGATCTGTATGCGACGGGAGCATTGGATGGGACAGTTGAGACAAGCGCCTCGACTGTGGAGGATGGTGTCGGTGATGCGGCGCCCACCCAGGTTTATACATCCCTCCTTCCACAGTCCCTTTCGCCAGTTTTGCACGGGGATGTCCCCGGTGACCCAGCCGACGTCCATCGCGGCAGCGGTGCCCCACTTGGTGAGGGCAGAAACGCTGGGCCCGGTGAGATCGGCTTTTACCCCTCTTATGATCTCGCGCCAGGCGGGCCCATGGGCGACGGGGACCCTCTTCATCCCCTTCACGGCAATGGCCTTCAGCAGCTTGGAGCCCATCACCGCTCCCACCCCACCGCGGCCAGCGGCGCGACCTTCGTCGTTCATCACTGAGGTGATGAGGACCTGATTTTCGCCGGCGGGGCCAATAGAGGCTATCCTCACCCTTTTCCCGGCTAGCTCCCTTCTGAGGGAGCGCACCACCTGTCGCGTATCTTGCCCCCATAGCGATGCAGCGTCTCTAAGCTCAGCATGGTCGCCGGTGATAAGCAAATAGACGGGTTTTTCCGACATGCCCTCGATGATGATGCCATCGTAGCCGGCGCGCTTGAGTTCCGCCCCCCAAAAGCCGGAGGAGCTGGCATCCACCCAGATGCCGGTCAGGGGCGATTTGGTGCAAACTTGGTAGCGGGAGGCGGTGGGGAAGTTCGTGCCGGTGAGGGGGCCGGTCATGAAGACCAGCTTGTTCTCTGGCCCCAGGGGATCGGCTTGGGGCGGGACCTCGTCGTAGATAAGGCGGGTAGCGTAGCCTACTCCACCGATATAATCTTGGGCAATCTCAGCTTTCAAGGCCTCCTCGGTGAGGGTGCCCTTAGTGAGATTTACCCGTAGCAATTTCCCCATGTAGCCATACATTCGTTTCACTCCAAGCCTACCTTATAATGAGCGATCGGTTTGAATTGTTGGACTCTCCGTCATAAAATCCCACTTGCGCACACAGCGTATCAAATGGCTTAGCCTAACAGTATAACAAAACAGGCGCGAAATGCCAATTGAACCGACCCTAGGGTAGGGTAGTGTAATCATTTTGACTTGAAATTGACTATTTCGTCTATTGTCCAAACATGGTCAGTCAAGCCCGTTGCCATCGCTGGGGTTCTCGTATAAGGGTTTCTGAGCAATAACTTTACTTATAATTTTTCCTTGATTTTCCAAATTACAATATGAACCTAATTCTTGGTGCAATAATTTGCCCCCTAAATAGCTTGACAAGCCGGAGAATAGGTGCTTATAATATAAGCAAGAAAATCCAAGAGGGAGACAGCAAATATGGCACAGACCTTTTCAGAAACTATAAGCCGAGATAGGGTACGGCAAGACCTCGAAGAGTTGATATTTGCTGTTCATGGTGCTTTTGAGGATGCGCCACGCCAAGCTAAGGAATTCTTTGAGGGCCAAAATCGCAAAGTGGACCAATTCCTAGTAAATGACCTTATTCGCTACTACGTTAAGCAATATTTGATCCAATTCGCATTTGACGTTACCGAAGACTATGGCGTAAATGACTTGCCGAATAACGGTCTATCTGTGGGGTACAAGGGCTATCAGGTTCGCATTTTGAAAGCGGACAAAGGTGACTTACCCGTTCCCAATTCAGATAAAAAGATTGAGTTCTACAGCCAGCAATTATCCTTGGATTCCTTGCTCGATGAGCAAGGCAATGTCATATACGCGTTAAAACCGAATGTATTGATTTTGTGGGAATTAACAGGTAGCTATGACTTTAGTAGGTTATATCTCGCTTGTCCAAAAACTGGAGGTAGGACGCGAGAATCTGTAACTGCCCATTTCAATGAGGCAATTGAACATTTGGCCTACTCGCTCAGGTCGGAGAAGGCGGCAACTGAATCGTTGGAACAGGACGAAGTTCATATTACAAGACTTAGCGCCGAAGAAATACAGCATAGCCACGATGAGATAGATGAGATAAATGATATACGGCGAGAGAATAAAACAAGCTCGTGAAATCTGCGGTCTTACCCAAACTCATCTAGCACAAAGAATAGGGGTTAGACAGCCAGCCATTGCCCAATATGAAGCGGAGCAGATTACGCCTTCACGAGATACACTAGAAGCTATTGCGAAGGAAACCGGGTTCCTTCCTTCTTTCTTTGAGCAGGAGCCTATTGATGATTTTCCGTTGGGTTCTTTGTGCTTTAGAGCACGGAATTCCTTGAGTAAGCAGCAACGTGAGCAAGCATACCAATGCGCTAAGACGATGTTTGAGTTAGTTCTAAAGGTCACCTCCATTCTCCGATTACCCAGACCACAATTGCCAATTATTCAAGAGAGACCAGCTACAGCGGCCAGAGTAGTGAGGACTGCCTTCGGTCTTTCCCCGGATACCCCGATTAGGAATCTCACAAGAACGCTGGAGAAAAGCGGAGTCATTGTGATAACACTCCCTCTATTCATACCAAAACTCGATGCCTTTTCGACATGGGCAAAACAAAAAACTGAGAGTCCAATAATAGCTCTCATATCTGGTAATCCATCAGACAGAATTCGGTTCAGTTTAGCTCATGAGTTAGCACACTTGGTAATACACCAACCTGCTAGGGGGCAACTTAAAAAGATAGAGAAGGAAGCCAATGAATTTGCAGCAGAATTTTTGTTGCCTGAAGATGCCATGAGAAATGAATTATTGCCACCAATTACACTCTCACGTCTGGCTAAATTGAAGCTAAAATGGGGAGCATCTATGAGTTTCTTGATCTATCGTGCAAAACAGCTCGACATCATTTCCGAACGGCAGAAAACATATCTCTATGAGCAGATGTCAATTCGCGGCTGGAGAAAGAGAGAACCTGACAACTTGGATGTTCAACCTGAAATACCTGTGGCATACAGAAAGATAATTGAGTTGGCTTATGAGAACTTGGAACAATATGCCACAGACATGCACTTCACTCCCAAGAGAG
>Ga0299912_10000423_pt1 | contig 36736 bp, 31 predicted proteins | sample RVTome_2_FD_207667 | JGI IMG/M metagenome (GOLD analysis project Ga0299912, IMG submission 207667) | Soil microbial communities from uranium-contaminated site in the Upper Colorado River Basin, Wyoming, United States - RVT95D214 (version 2) ... | reverse complement strand
TGTTTGAACCCTTATCGGAAAATGAAGCTAATCTCATATTCAGCGAGATTCTGCGTACCGGTACGAACGGTGCCCGGTTGATTTTCTGGAATAACCTGGTCAGAAGGAATGTGAATAAAGAACTGGCATCCTGTTTTCGCCGGGAAGAAGAACTGGAAATGCAACTCAAACCCCAGGAAAAGGTCTTTTTTTATGAAGACGTTAACATTTATACCTTAGTCAAATGAATCTGATATATCGGTTGTATCGATACCAGGAAGAGCGGTTCCCGGTTAAAATTCTAACCTTTACTACCCTGGCGGTTGTATTGAGTTCGGCAGCTGTCCTCTCTTACGATACTTCCCTGTTACAGGGGATCATGAATTTTTTTGCCTGCATGGCCTTTCTTTACCATATACGGGTTTCGGATGAGTCACGAGATTTCTCTCACGATTCGGCTTTTCACCCCGAGCGACCGGTTCAGCGTGGATTGGTATCTGTAAAAGAGCTCTTTTTATTCGACATTCCGGGATTGGTTTTTTTTCTATTCACTTCGTTATTCTTTGGATTGCCGTCCATACTTTATGGTCTTCTTCTCCTGATCTTTAGTTTCATTGCTTGGAAGGATTTTTTCCTCGGCGATAAATTTAAGAAGCGATTCTTCCTGTACAATGCAATCAATATGTTCCAGATGGTATTGCTGCAATTCTTTATTTATGCGGTGTTTACCCGGAGTTTTAAGGTGTCGGGAGTTATGTGGATACATCTACTTTTTGTTATATTTAATACCATCATTATGGAAATTGTCAGGAAGATAAAAACCTCAGGTGAAGAATCAAAAGGGAGGGATACCTATTCCTGGCACCTGGGGTATAGCCGGTCCCTGAAAATATTTTATTTTCTATCGGTATTTAATTATCTGACCTTTGTATGGATGCTTTATACGATATCTTCATCGGCGACACTGTTCGTATTAATTGCCTTGGGATTGTTGATTCTTCTGACAGTAGCCGTGATACTACATTCGCACCAGAAACGTAAAGCAACCGAACAATTTCTGCTATTGAGCACGGTGATGAATTACGTTGGGTTAAATTTGCTGATCTATATTTTCAATGCTTAATTGATGTCATTCAATGAAGGTAATAAGGCGATTAACCTGAGAAGGCTCAGGAATGGCGGTTTCAACGTGCCCTCATTTATTGTGGTACCTCCTGACATACAGAAAACAGAACTTATAGAGCAGGTAAACACACAGATGCCGCGAACAAAAATTTTTGCCGTGCGCTCATCATCATTTGCTGAAGATACAGAAGAAAAATCAGAAGCAGGGAAATTTTACTCTGCTATAGCAGTAAAAAAGGAAAACCTTTTTAACGAGTATGCAAGGGTTTTGGAATCATATGCGAAAATGAAATCAGGAGTTATCCTTCAGCAGTTCATACCCAGCGATAAATCCGGCATATTGTTTACTGATAATGGATCGGGAAAAGCGATAATCAACGCCAGTTTTGGCTTGTGTAAGTATGTTGTGGAGGGGAAGAGCTGCGATGAATATGTTTTGAATTCTGAAGGGACGATTATAAACAAATATATATCTGCTGAGAAAGAATGTTTATATCATGGTACTAATTCGTTCAAGGTTGCAAAAACAAAGAAAAGTTCTTTATCTGATAAGGAGATAAGGGAATTATTTAACACTGGAAAACAAATACAGCGGGTTTTCGGAGACCCGCAGGATATTGAATGGTGTTACTTCAGGAAGAAACTTATCATATTGCAGACTCGGTCAATAACCCGACCGGTTCCCGATTCACGGGAACTCATTCATTACGACAGTGCCAACATTGCGGAAAGTTATTCGGGGATTATACTTCCCTTAACCCTTTCATTTGCCCGTCATATCTATCAGGTTGTTTACGAAAATCTTCTTCATGCTTCCGGTGTGCGACGAAAAAAATTGCTGGCACACCGGCAGGTATTTGAAAATATGATTGACTGGTTCTACGGGCGTTTGTACTACAATATGAATAACTGGTATCGTATGATGGCTTTTATTCCCGGATATCGGCGAAACAAAATGAACCTCGAGAATATGATCACCAGCAATATTCGCCTGAACATTGAGCGAACTATTCTTCCTCCTTTGAGTTTCAAATTGCTGTATCCGTTGATTGTTGTTCTGAAATTATTGTGGTTTGGCCGGTCTCAGGGATCATTTGAAAAGAGGGTAAAGAAATACCTCGGGAAATATCGTAGACATGGTTATTTCAATAAACTTACTTTTGAAGAGTGCCGGGTACTTTATCAGGAATTCGACAGGAAGCTGATTAGCAAGTGGCATATCCCGGTTGAGAACGACTTTATGGTGATGACCTTCTTTGGATTGCTTCAGAAACACCTGTCAGCTGAGAAACTTCAGGAAGCGGTTCGTTTTGCCAGCAAAACCGGGAAACAAATTGAAAACCTAATACATGTAAAGAATGCTGTTTATTCAGATAGCACTCTGAAGGAAGCTGTTGAGGAAAACAATACAGAACATTTTAAAACGGCACTTATCGAAAACAGGCAGGTACTGGAAACTCTTGAAACCTATTATTCAGAGTATGGAGGTCGGTTTGCCAATGAACTCAAACTTGAATCAGCCGACATCGAGGAAGATTTTGATAAGCTAACAGGACTTTTAAAACTTTATAAGGACAAAGAATTTAAACCAGATGTAAGAACGACTATCAAGAATATTGATTCCCCATATATTCGTTTTCTGGTCCGGCGGTTCAGGAAATATGCAGCACAACGTGAATCGATGCGTCTATTGCGATCCAATGGATTTTCGTTAGTGCGTAAGCTTTTTAAAAAAATCGGAATTATCTATTTAAAAGGAGGGAGGATCGGGGCGCCGGAGGATATATTTTACCTAACTGTCGAAGAAGTATTTGAGAACCGGAACGATTACTCTGGATTGATTGCACAGCGAAAACTAGAATATATGCGGTATCATGCATTAACACCTCCGGCTTTTTTTACATTGGCTGAGGGAGACCTGCCTTATACGGTAGATTTCGATACAGAGGTTTTGGATATACTTCAGGGAAGAGCTTGCAATACAGGGATCGTAAAAGGCAGGGTGAGGGTGTTTAAGGAATTTTCCCTTCCGGGGAAAATCGATTTTGATATTGTTGTGGCCCGGAATACCGACCCGGGATGGACTCCTCTGATAGGAATAGCACGCGGACTCATTGTGGAGCACGGAGGCATACTCTCGCATGCGGCCATTGTATCGCGCGAACTGGGTATTCCCACGGTGATAGGTGTTGAAAATGCAGTATCTATTCTGAAAACGGGTATGATGATTGAATTGGATGGGAATAAGGGTTTAATAAAGCTAATCCATGAAGATTAATACAGGTACATATTCCTCTGTGGAAGAAGCAAACGAATACTTGAGTTTAATTGCTCAAAAGTATTCAGGTTTGAATGGTTACGATTATTTCATGACTGACTTACTGAAAGCCTTGAACTATACAATATATTCTAAACATCAGTCAGCAACATTTATTAACGTTACTAAAAAAGGGAAAATGCGCGCCCATACTTTACTTGTAGAAGATACACGCTTACTTAATGGAGAGGCACTTTTCGGATTTTTTGAATGTGAAAACAATATTGAAGTACTTCATGTGCTCTGGGGGGAATTATCGGAGATTGCGGGTAATAAAAGCATTCAAATCCTCAAAGGACCAATAAATAGTACCATCTGGCATCAGTACAGGGTAATAAAATACAGTAATAATCAGTATTCATTTTTTAACTCAGAACCATTGAGCATGCCTTGGTATTATAAGATGTTAAAAAGTTTAGGCCCGGTCGAGGAAGTAGATTATTATTCTGGAAGAAGAGACCAGTTCGGAAATATTACGGAACTTACAAAACCTTCCTATGAAAAGCTACTCGCGGAAGGTTACAGATTTCATCATACAGGAATAATAACACTGGAACTGGTGAAAACATTACACCGGATGTCGTATGAAATTTTCAGACAAAGCTGGGGTTTTTGTAAACTCGACGAACAAGATTTCCGTTCGCTTTACTCTGATGAAAAAATCGATAAACATGCAGGAGAGTTGTATCTGGCTCACAAGGGAGATGAGCTTGTTGGTTTTTGCTCGACCGTGAGAAATGAAGATTGTCTGGTTATGAAAACCATTGGCATAATTCCGCAGATGCAGGGAAAAGGTATTGGAAATGCTTTGGTATATATGGTGCATCACGATGCAATGATAAAAGGAATATCCGGAATAATTTATGCTTTGATACGTGATGTGAATAAAATACGGTTTTTCCCTAAGGATGATGTCACTATCTTCAGGGAATACGCATGTTTCACTTTCAAGCTGGATAGGCCATGAGATACTTTATGATTTTCTGTCTTGCTCTAATCATGTTGTTTCTGATCATTGATATTCTTCAGAAACGACTGATCCGAAGTGTATCCTGGTCGCGCAAAGCAACTCATATTTCAGCCGGGGGCATCATATTTCTTATGCCTTATTGGCTCGATCGATGGCAGATCTTCGGACTGGGTATGGTTTTTGCATTTATCCTGACATTTTCGAGGTGGAAAAATTTGCTATCGTTGCATAGTGTAGAGCGCAAAACATGGGGGGAGATATTTTACCCTATAAGCATTTCATTTTTATCGTTAATCTGTTTACCTGCTAATATAAAGGTATTTCAGGTAAGCACTCTGATACTTGCTGTTTCCGATGGACTGGCTGGTACTGTAGGAGAAGCATGGAATTTCTGTACCATAACTTTCTTTCGAAATACGAAAAGTCTTGGGGGAGCGATAACTTTCTTTGTATCAACACTAGGAATTTTATTCCTGTTTCACGATTTCGGATCATCATTCTTTAAAATTGTATTTGTTTCATTGTTGCTTACGATTACTGAGTTTTTATTATTTTTCGGAACTGATAATATCGGAGTTCCTATCATTGCTGCCCTGCTCGAATTGCATTATCTTATTTAAAAAACCGGAAACTCTTGACTATACTGTTGCTTAAGAATTTCACGAACATATGAACCGGATCGACCGACTTACTGCTATCCTCATTCAGTTGCAGACAAAAAAATGGATCACTGCATCTGAAATAGCCGATCGGTATGAAATAAGTCAGCGGACGGTATACCGTGATATGCGTGCTTTGGAGGAAGCAGGTGTCCCTATCGGTTCTGAAGCTGGCAAAGGATATTTTATCGTTGAGGGGTATCACCTCCCACCTGTGATGTTTACCAGGGAGGAAGCCGGTGCAATGCTTATTGCAGGTAAACTGGTTGATAAAATGACTGACGATTCGGTAAGAAAGTGGTACCTGAGTGCAACGGATAAAATTAAAAGTGTAATGCCCGAAACAGAGAAAACCGCGCTGGAAGAAATGAATGCGCAGGTTGAGGTTTTTCATGCAAGACAGAGAAGAGGAGCCGAATATCCCGATAATTTTCTTACAACTATACAACAGGCTCTCGGAAAAGGAAGATGTCTGAAAATAGATTATCATGCGAGTTATAATCAGGAAAGAACTAGCGGACGCATAATTGATCCCCTCGGATTGGTATTCTATGGGAATGCATGGCATCTCATCGGATACTGCAAGATGCGGCAGGAAATGCGCGATTTCAGAGTTGACCGAATCCTGAAAATGGAAATCACTGAAGAATGTACGAGTGAAAAACGTCCGGGGGAACTTAAAGAATACTTCAAGGATTTGTGGTTAAGTTCCGATCTGTTCGAGGTAAAGGTCTGGTTTGATGAGTCTCTGGCCACTTCGCTGGGGTCATCAAAATATTATTTTGGTTATATTGATGAATACCCCGAAGGTGGTGGAGTAATCATGAGTTTTGCCGTAAATGATTACAGTTATATTGCACACTGGTTACTTTCATTTGGACTAAAAATAAAGATCATCCAGCCAGCTGAATTGCAGCAATGTATGATCGATCATGTGAAGACGCTGGCTCAGATTTACCTGAATTTGGAATAGTATTTATCCGAAAGAATTATGAAAAGAAAAGAATCGATCGATGCATTCAGGGGTTTTACGATTCTTGGGATGATTCTGGTTAACAGTCCCGGTTCGTGGGATCATGTTTATAAACCCTTGCTTCATGCCAAATGGAATGGATGTACCCTGGCCGATCTTGTATTCCCTTTTTTTTTATTCATTGTAGGTGTTACAATCGTTTTTGCATATTCGAAGTATCAGCAGAAAGGCATAAAGAAAATTCGGCTTTTAAGGAAAGCTGCACTGCGAATGATTATTCTGTTTGGAATCGGTATGGTATTAAATTTTTTGATGTCAGATTTAAAGGAGTTACGCATTCCCGGGGTATTACAACGAATTGCCATAGTATATTTTATATGTTCTCTCTTATTTCTATATGCAGGGAAAAGGTTTATCATAGCTCTATCGCTGATATTCCTTTTTGGATACTGGATGCTCTTGTTATGGTTACCTGCACCTGGTCAGGATGTTGTAATACTGGAGCCTGGGATGAACATCGTGAATTGGGTCGATTCAATAGTAATTCCGGGAAAACTCTATCAGAAGACATGGGATCCGGAAGGCTTGCTGAGTACAATAACGGCTCTGGTAACAGGAATTACCGGCATGTTTGCCGGGTGGATCATGGCGGGCACAAGTAATTCCAGGAAAAAAACAATACAGCTTTTAACCATAGGTGCATCGGGAACAATTGCAGGACTCATCTGGAGTATATTTTTCCCACTAAACAAAAATCTCTGGACAAGTTCCTATGTTTTATTTACCTCAGGACTGGCCTTCATGATATTGACCATTTTTGACAAACTTTTGGAGACTGGCAAACTCAGAAAATGGATAATACCATTCATCATTCCCGGTTCCAATGCTTTAACAATTTATATATTGCATATAGTGTTATTTTATCCTCTTTGTATTCTTTCTGTCGGAGGCATTCCCGATGTAAAAACTCTGTTCATGAACTTCTTTGGAAATGCCGGATTATCGATGAATATGGTATCGTTACTATGGGCGATAGTATATACAATGATTTGTTATATCCCAGGATGGTACTTATACAGGAAAAAAATATTCCTTAAAGTGTAAACAATTCTATTTCAGATTTTCCGGGTTGTTTCAATGACTGCTGACATAGGGTTGTCATAGCATGATATTAGGTTTGATGAGAAATAATTATAAAACCAATACCATGAAAACAAATTTTATTCATGATGAAAGACTTATCGCAGCTTGTGGTTTATATTGCGGCAACTGTGGTAAATATAAAAAAAGCAAGTGTCAGGGTTGCAGCGAAAACACAAAAGCCTCGTGGTGCAAAATAAGAAGCTGTTGTATTGATAGGAATATTGTCAACTGCAGTGCTTGCAATGAGTATCCAAATCCTTTGGAATGTGCAAAGTATAATAACTTCATTGGCAGGGTTATCGGATTCTTTACTGCTACTGACCGGTCGAAATGCATTGAATTCATTAAAGTAAACGGTTCAGAAAAATTTGTTACAATGATGACTGAAAGCAACAAAATGAACATGTCCCGCAGCAGAAAAAACTAGAAGCAGTTCGTACGGCTGGATGAATAATTTTATATTTGTCTGCTTTTTTGACAATAGACAATGGTCTGGTTCGTAACTTTTTTCAGCGTTTTTATTGTGAGTCTGATCTCCCTGGCAGGAGTTTTCTTTCTGGCATTGAAGCAGGAAAAATTAAGAGAACTTCAGCTCGTTCTCGTTGGATTTGCCACAGGGGGTCTTTTAGGCGGAGCATTCTTCCATCTTTTACCGGAATCGTTCGATACGTTTCAGGATTCTTCCATTGCATCGTTATGGATTGTTATTGGATTTATGCTGTTTTTTGTGCTTGAACGTTTTCTTCATTGGCATCACAACCATACTTCCGGAATAACCGATCATCATATTAAACCTTTCGGCATACTCAATCTGATAGCTGATATGTTTCATAATTTTCTCGATGGGTTACTTATTGCTGCTTCCTATAGTTATTCTTTTGAAATTGGTTTGGCGACTACCCTTACAGTTCTGATGCACGAACTTCCGCAGGAAATCGGGGATTTTGGGGTATTAATTCATGCTGGTTTTTCAAAAAGGAGAGCCTTGATTTTTAATTTTCTTTCAGCGTGTACAGCCTTTTTTGGAGCAGCGGTGGTACTTTTATTTACTCGATCGTCAATCGGACTTACAAAACTGATTCTTCCATTTGCTGCAGGAGGTTTTATATATCTGGCAGCAGCTGACCTGATTCCGGAACTTCATTCGGAAAAAACCATACGCCGCTCGATATTTCAACTTATTGCATTAGTATCGGGCATGGCACTTCTTTATTCCATGTCACAGATCGTTGATTAATTAATCACACTTTCCTCTAATCGATACCTGACAAAAGATTAGTCATTCTACTTTTAGCAGGGTTTTTGTATACATAATTTTCAGCAACATAAACATATTAGCAGATGACATATTTAGAAATGCTGAAACAACATAATGATGTGCTCGAAGCTGTCATTGATAATCGACTGAAAGATGCATTTCAGTTGCTGTCGAAATTACTTGTACATGTTAACTCGTCTGAAATACATAATAAAGATCAATCGCTTGTCGATACCTATAGGAGTATGCTGAAATACTCCTTTGGGCTGGCACCTGATCCGGAGCGTACCGGAATCTATCAGCGACTGAAACAATCAATTCTTGAATTGTCTGATGAAATACGCGATTTCTGGATCAGTAGCATGAATTTGTTCGACAGGAAATCAATGTATGAACAAATATCACATTTTGAATCGTCCAATGCAGGTGATCCCGGTCAGATTACTATAATGCTTTCAGGAAATAACGATGCAACCGAAGGTGTTGCGAGCCCGGAAACGAATCAAAATCTGCAGGATTTGTTAGTCAATCAATTATTTTATTTTTTCTGGTTAAAAAATAAATTCAGTAATGAGGATTTATCACTCTTTAGTCAGATCGTTGAATGTGCCGATATTGACTGGAGTATTAAATCATTAATGGTCAGTGCAATGACTCTTTCACAATTACGTCATTTTGACAGTGAAAAATTCATTGTCCTGTTCAACTTATCACAGGTTGATGATCCTGAAATCCGGCAACGTGCTATGATTGGAATGTTTCTGGTTCTCCTGAGTTATCAAAAAAGGATTAGTCTGTACCCGAAATTGACTGAAAGATTAAAATCAATCAGTGACGACAAGCTCTTTCAGGAACGTATGCTTGCGATTCTTATACAATTCATACGGGCAAGTGAAACGGAAAAAATAACGCGACAGATACAGGAAGAAATAGTACCCGAGGTTTTGAAAATCCGGTCAGAACTGGAAGATAAACTTAAGCTGGATGAACTTTTATCAAAAGAAACTTTTGAAGATAAAAATCCCGAATGGGAAAATTTCTTTAAAGATTCTCCTGATGTCTATCAAAAGCTCGAACAATTTTCAAAAATGCAGATCGAAGGTTCCGACGTTTTTATGGGAGCTTTTGCTATGTTGAAACACTTTTCCTTTTTTAAGGAATTGTGCAACTGGTTCGTTCCGTTCAGAACACACAATCAGACTGTGCGAAAAACTTTTGAAGAATTCAAGGAAGATATCGATATGCCTGCATTTATTGAAGGACTGGAACACTCAACTGTCCTGTGCAATTCCGACAAGTATTCATTCATCCTGAACATTCAGCACATGCCTTCGCAACAGCGAAAAATGATGCTCGAGTTATTTAATATGGAATTGAAAGCGATGAATGAAATGATGGAAGATGAATTCAAACTGAATGGTGAAATAAGGAATAAAATCGTGAATACACAATATTTGCAAGATGTCTACCGCTTTTTTAAACTACATCCTTTCAGGAAAGAATATGACAGTATCTTTGATATGAAGATCGATGTGCTCGACTCGGACGTGTTGAAACTGGTCTACGAAAACGTTCAAATCATTCGTAATCTTGCCGAATTCTATTTTGCCCGGGATCGGTATCATGAGGCACTCAGGCTGTTTGAATGGCTGAATGTAAAAGAAAAATCGTTTGAATTGCTGGAAAAAATGGGATTCTGTTATCAAAAAACCGGTGACTTCAGAAACGCTATTGAATTATACAGACAGGCCGAGCTGTTCGATAGAAATAAGGTATGGCTTAAGAAAAAACTGGGATTCTGTTATCGACGAACCGGAGAGTTTGAAAAGGCAATTGAATATTATCGGCAGGTAATCAAATCGGATTCCAAAGATCTATCGAACCTGGCATACTTAGGGCAATTGTATATGGATATCGAAAATTTCGACGAAGCGCTGAAATACTACTATAAAGTTGAGTATGCGAATCCCGAAAATCTGAAAGTTTACAGGCCTATTGGCTGGTGTTCATTTGTTCAGGGAAAATATGAAACAGCGATAAAGTATTTCGATAAAGTGCTGAAAGAGAAACCCAATAAGAGCGATTTTTTAAACATAGGTCATTGTTACTGGGCTTCGGGTCAGATTGAAAGAGCATTGAATGCATACAGGGAAGCAGTTAATCATTCCGGAAATGATGAACACTGGTTTCGTGATTCTTTTTTAAAAGATAAAAAGTATTTGAAATTTAATAATATAGATGATCTCGATATAGATCTTATGATGGATTATGTTTTGCTGATTGAATGAGATTACACAGAAAAATATATTGTTTCTTCACAAAGGGACGATTTCTTGATCGATAATTTAATTTGTTAAAATCCTTGAAGTCATTGGCTTCATAAACAAATAAATTAGAAATAAGCTATGGATATAGCGCATATTCTTAGTGCTAGCGATGATGATATTGATGTATTGAGATGATGAATATCATCGCAAATTTTTTTTATCTGGCATTTCAAATTTGTAATTTAGAAATGGCCAAATCCAATGATAACTATGCTTGAACATCAGAAAATATTATTGAGGCAAATTAGTTACGATAAGGAATTATTTCGAAAAGAAATTGTCAGGTCATTTAAGTGGTTAAGATCATACGAAATAATATTGCTTCATAAATGGCTCAAAGAAAATTTTGGTCGTACTCATTCCGATATAATACGTGAAGTGTTTGAGTACATAGCTGCCTAAGATGTAAAAGGGAGATATATCCCGATCTTTGCAGTATCCGAATTTGTGTGGTTTGAAACTTGATAATGCGGTAGAGATCGGGATTATTTTTTTAGTATCTCCATGGCCAGTCTGATTTTTTCTGTTATAGGTAATTGGGCATCGATCCAATGAATGTATATTCCTTCCTTTTCCATTTTTCGAAACCAGGTCATTTGTCGTTTGGCGAATTGATGTATGGCCACATTTAGTTTATTCACCAATGTATCATAATCCAATTTGCCAGTCAGATAAAGTGTTATGTATTTATATTCCAGGCCATAATAAATCAGATCATCAGGAGAAAGTCCTTCTCTAAGTAAATGTTCAACCTCTTCTATCATGCCATTTTTAAGTCGGGTATGAAGCCGTTTTGTAATACGCTCACGACGGATTTCTCTCTCACAAAATAAACCCAGGTAGATGGGATGCATTTCGGGATATTCCCGTTTCACTTCAGGATGGTTAGCGTAATAAGTTTCTATTTCTATAGCCCTGATGGCTCTTTTGATTGTATCGGTATCGGTTTGGTTATGAAGTGGACGATAGGATGTCAGGATTTGTTCCAGATCAATCAACGATTTATTTTTCAATTTTTCCCTAAGCGATTCGTTCACAGGAACCGATATCAATTTATATCCCCTGGTCACCGCTTCAATATACATCCCTGTACCTCCGCATAAAATGGAAAGCTTCCCACTTTTCTGAATGGTAGTGAATGCTCGCAAGAAATCCTGCTGGTATTCAAATACGTTGTATTTATAACCTGGTTCATGAATATCGATAAGGTGGCAGGGAATACTACGATCACCAATTCGATAATCTTCATAATCCTTACCTGTACCAAGATTCATCTGGCGATAAATCTGTCTTGAATCAGCACTGATAATTTCCCCGTCAATTATAGCTGCCAGTTCCGAAGCAAACCGGGTTTTTCCTGTTGCTGTGGGGCCAAGTATTACAATCAGGTTGTACTTTATATGAGTTTCATTCAAGAGTTCTGGTTTATTGTGTATCTGCAAAATTACGTTTACTTTGCATACATCGAAAATGAATTGTGAAAGGATGGCTAATAAAATCGATATCCGGAATAAGAAAGCAATGCATGATTTCGAATTGATTGAAAAATATACTGCCGGAATTGTGTTGACAGGAACCGAAATAAAAAGTATACGTTCTGGTAGAGCCAGTATTGCCGATACATTTTGTTATTTCAGGGATAACGAATTATGGATTCGAAATATGTATGTTGCTGAATATGCAAATCGCGGATATAGCAAACACGATCCGGACTGGGACAGGAAACTTTTATTGAACCATAATGAGCTTAAAAAGTTAGAGCGAAAAACCAGGGAACGTGGATTCACCATTGTGGCAACACGTTTGTTCCTCTCCGATTCGGGCTATGCCAAGCTAAATATTGCTCTGGCGAAGGGCAAGAAAGAATATGATAAACGCGAGGAGATTAAAAAACGTGATACCCAGCGTCAATATGATCGTTTAAGAAAACTCTAATTTTTTCTGGTTACTGCGAAAAGAAAAATTCATTCAGCTCGTAAATATCTTCAGAATTTAAATTCGAGCCAAAATCAAAAAACTTATCAATTTCATCAAGGATTTCATCAAACGAAATATATCCATCGCCATCAATATCGATCTTACTGAATTTATCAGGTATTTCTCCTTTGGTAATATTCTTATAAGAAGCATAGGAAGAAGGAGTTCGAAGGTATAATCCTACATCTTCACGCCGTACGGCCGATGACATATCTAAACGTGCAATCAGGTCATCTTCGGAAATTTCAACTCCTCTGTCATCAACAAATGCTCCATAACGTGAGAAAGGTTCATCGTCGAGGTAGTTGGGTATTCCATCAAAATCGTCGTCAAGGGGACAACCAGTAGTATCGGTTTCGATACCGAAAGGTGTTTCAGGACATTGATCCCAGCCGTCCATATAGCCATCGCCGTCATTATCACCTATAAGAGTCAAATCAAGTTCGATATCAGCAAACAGTCGCTGTACGGCAAGTGTCTTTTTGCTTGAGAACAGGTCGAGATGCATTGAGACGTATGTATACATGAAGTCATCATTCCGTTTATCGCCAATTATCCCTGAAGTATTTTTATGACTCACATGATCGATGACATCCGTAAATGCGAAATGGTATGAGGTTCCTACCCGGAATAATATTCTGTTGCTTATCCAGAAGTCAAGGCCTATATCTATAGGTATAGCAAAAGTATATTGGGGATAATCTCCGAGACCCCAGTCGTTATCACGTAAATTTGTTTCGTAGGTATAATCACGTTGCATCATTCGCAATGTCGGATCTTCGAGGTTCGCAGGAGTTAGGGGGAGATTTCTGATGGTACCATCGGGCCAGTAATGGTAATTCACTTCAGTTCCTTCGATAGTTGCTGTACTATCTGTCTTCGAATTAAATGTGAGAGTTTCAAAGCCTATTGAAATAAATGGATGAACCCTTCGGTACTTTTTGTAAAAATTGTCGAAATCGTAATTCATATTAACGCCAAAGACAAGGATATCGGATTGGAAATTCATATTTCGCATAGGGTTGGTATAGGATCGCTCGTTACCCGAAAGCCACCCTAACATAAAATAAAAATTGGCACGCAGGTATTGCTTGTTATCGATAAACGTTGCAACATTTACCTGATAACCTAATGTTCCATTCAAAGGACTTTGATTGGGATTGTGCACATCGCCCAGGAAATTAAATGTCCCTATTCCAAATCCCATAACCGGTTTGTAAACAGGGTTTAGATTGTCAACTTCGGTGTATAGCAGATCCTCAATATCACCTTGCGCAAAAACTGAAACAGGAATGATAAAGGCTATGAGAAAATATACTATTCTTAGTTTTTTTGTCATCAATTGCTATCAAAGAATTATTTATACCATGCCTGATTAGCAATCATCAATGCTTCCTGTACTGTAATTCTTTCTCCGTTGTTATATGCAGAAACAAAAGCATCGTTGATTACAGTTGTATTCCATATGTGAACCCTGTAATCACGAGCTTCTTTATAAACTTTAAATGATCCTATTGAATATTTATGCCATCCTTCATGTAACTCTTTACGAACTTCTTTATCGAGATTAAATTTTTTAAAGTATTGCTGAATGTCTACCGATTTATGTCCTGCTGCCAATTGAACCCGGTAATACACTCCTTCTTCGGGCTCGAGCAGATAAGACAGATTGTTTTTTAGTTCTTTTTGAGTTGTTTTAATAGCATTTTTTCTGGGTACTTTTTCTTTACTATCTTCCTTGTCTGTTGGTTTTGTTTCGATAACGGTTTCCTTTCCGGGTACGTTATTTTTTATCTCAGTTTCTTTGTTATTGCTCTTATCCGCAAGCAGAGGTGTGTTAAGCACTGTTATCAAATTCCCGATTTCAGCCGGTGAAAGTGATGCCAGATCCTGATTTGTTTGTTTAATATCGATACTGATTGTTTTTTCACCTTCGAGATAGGAGAATTTTCCTTTTAATACAGGAGAAGTTGTAATCAGATTGTCCGGAATTAATTTATAGGATATAAGAAAATACGGGTCGGAGGGAAGATTCATCCAAAGGAATTTAGCTGTGTTGCTTTTAAAAGTAAAAATAGCTTCCCTGGGTTCAATTGAAACAGCTTTGTATCCGGTAGGAATGCTTTCTTCTATCTTAGCAAATTTCTGCTTCGATTCTTTGTTAACGAGCAAATTGATTATATATCCATTTCCATCACTTTCCGGAACAGGATTTTGTCTGATGCAGGCCATTTGGGGTTCAGTAGTGAGGGGAGGTATATAGGGAATCACCTTCTCTTCGAATTCATTGATGTCGACAATAAGAGCCGGATCGATAGTTGGCGAGGGTAGAATGATAATAGGCTGACTTAAAGCACTGATTGACTTTCGCTCATTTTCATCGATATATGAAAATTTTCCGTCGATAGTGAAATTTCCCTGCAGACGTTCATCGACTTTTATTTTATAAACAACCGTAAATTCATCTTGAGTGGGAAGGCGCATCCAGATCAGACGGACACGTTTTTCCTCAAATGTAAAATCGGCATTGGTCGTTAGCGATGCCGTGGCTTTCAAACCTGCCGGAAAGGTTTGTTGGAGTCTAGAAAAACTTTGAAGATCTCCTTTCTGAATTGTGACTTTTACCTCGAATTCCGTACCGGCAACCACCTCGCCTGGAGCCTGAATGTTCAACGTCACTCCTGCCTGAAAAATATCTCCTATGGTGAGTGCAGCTATTAAATTTGCTATTAATGCAATTACTCTATACATTAAGGCTATTACTTATGTTCTTGTTAAAATTATTGAATTAGCGTAAGATGTTCAAGGCACCTGAATCACAACACGTATGTAAATTTAGTTTAAATTATTGATAAACAAGTTGATAGTATTGTTAATTTCTTTTTATTAAAAGTTAGGACTAAGCAAATATTTTGAGTAGAACTGGTCTATTTTGTTCACAGCATCTTCGGCATTTTCAGCAACCTGGAACAGATCAAGATCCTCCGGAGAGATGTTTTTATGTTCTTTGAGCATCATTTCTTTGATCCATTTTATCAAGCCTTCCCAATATTCTTTACTTACCAGTATAATTGGGAATCGACCAATCTTTTCTGTCTGAATGAGGGTTAATGCTTCAAAGAGTTCGTCAAAGGTTCCGAAACCACCGGGAAGCACAATGAATCCCTGGGCATATTTCATAAACATAACTTTTCTTACGAAGAAATGATCGAATGTGATCAGCTTATCGGAATCAATAAAAAGATTCGGCTCCTGTTCTAAAGGGAGGTCTATATTAATTCCTACTGAACGTCCCTTTCCCCGTTTTGCTCCCAGATTTGCGGCTTCCATAATTCCTGGGCCACCGCCGGTAATTACTCCATAACCAACCTGGGTAAGTTGAAATGCAATTTCTTCTGCCAGTTTGTAATATTTTGTTCCTGGCTCGGTACGTGCACTTCCGAAAATTGAAACACAAGGACCTATCCGTGACAGTTTCTCAAAACCTTCCACAAACTCCGACATGATCTTAAAAATCTTCCAACTGTCGTATGTTTTTATTTCGTTCCAGTTTTTCTTTTTAAAAGCCCTCTTGATCTTTTCTTCATTCGTTGCCATATACTGAAGTATTTACTTCTTTTTAAAGGCATAAAGATATAACGAATTTCATAGCTAAAGAGTTACAGCTATTAACAAACGGATTTATAAGCTAGTTCTTTCTTGAGGTATATAGCCGTATAACTATCTTTGTTATGGACAATTTGTTCAGGTGTCCCTTCACAAAGTATATAACCCCCAAGCTGACCGCCTTCTTTACCCATATCGATAATATGATCTGCCATTTTAATAACATCGATATTATGTTCGATGACAATTACTGTATTTCCACGATCTACCAGTTTATTAAGTACATCAAGAAGAACCCTTATATCTTCAAAATGCAGGCCGGTGGTAGGTTCATCTAAAATATACAGTGTCTTTCCGGTATCGCGCTTGGCAAGTTCAGTGGCCAGTTTAATACGTTGCGATTCTCCTCCTGAAAGAGTTGTCGAGGGCTGTCCGAGCCTTACATAGCCAAGCCCGACCTTCACCAAAGTCGAAAGTTTCTTGTGAATACCCGGTATGTTTTTGAAGAATTCATATGCCTGATTGATAGTTATATCAAGAACTTCGCTGATGTTCCTGCCTTTGTATTTAACTTCAAGCGTTTCACGATTGTATCTGCGGCCCGAACAATCACGGCATTCCACATATACGTCGGGAAGGAAATTCATCTCGATTGTTTCAACACCTGCGCCCTGACAGGTTTCGCATCTTCCTCCCTTAACATTAAATGAGAAGCGACCGGGTTTATAAGCACGTACTTTCGATTCGGTTGTCTGTGAAAAGAGATTACGTATATCGGAAAATAATCCTGTATAAGTAGCAGGATTCGAACGCGGTGTGCGACCGATGGGTGATTGATCGACATCGATTACCTTATCCATGTTTTCTAATCCTTCAATTGAATCGTAAGGCAGGGGTTCTGTGTTCGATCGATAAAAATGCCTGCTAAGTGCAGGGAAAAGTGTTTCATTGATCAATGACGATTTTCCGCTTCCCGAAACTCCCGTTACACAAATGAATCTACCAAGCTCTATGCTGAGATCGATATTTTTCAGATTATTTCCTCTTGCTCCGCGGATATGGATGAACTTACCATTTCCTTTTCTTCTCTCATTCGGAACAGATATCATATTCACTCTGCGAAGGTATCTGGCAGTTAGTCCGTCCGATTTCAGAACCTGTTTTGGTGAACCTGCGGCTACAATCTCACCTCCGTGTATTCCTGCCATGGGTCCCATATCGACCAGGTAATCGGCCGATTCCATCATTTCCTTATCGTGTTCCACTACGATGATTGAGTTGCCTGTATCGCGAAGTGATTTAAGAGCACTTATAAGGCGTATATTATCGCGCTGATGAAGACCGATACTGGGTTCGTCGAGAATATACAAAACATTAACAAGTTGGGAACCAATTTGTGTTGCCAGACGAATACGTTGACTTTCACCACCCGAGAGAGTTCTCGAAGGCAGATTGAGTGAAAGGTATCCCAGACCAACATCAAGCAGGAATTTAACACGCGTACGGAGTTCCTTTAGGATTTCGGCAGCAATCTTTTTCTGACGCTCGTTCATATGGTGTTCTACACTGCCCAGCCAAACAGCCAAATCGTTGACATCCATTGATGCAAGTTCCGATATATTCTTATTATAAATTCTGAATTGCAGTGATTCTTTTTTCAATCGCTGCCCTTTGCATACCGGGCAGGTTACTTTTTTAATAAATTGGTTTGCCCAGTTGCTCGTGGTTTCACCATTGTTAATCGTATTTGCCTGTAGGTTGGTTATGTAGGTGACGACACCCTCAAAGCTTAAAAAGTAGTTCGAAGTATTCCCGAGAGGAGTGTTTTCGAGTTTGAAGGATTCCTCGGAACCATACAGTATGATCTTGAGTGCTTCTTCGGGTATTGTATAAACCGGAGTATCAATTGTAAAGCCATATTTACGGCCTATCGCTTCAATTTGCCAGAAAATCAGGTTGTTTTTATATTTTCCAAGCGGTTCAATGGCTCCCTGTCTTATGGTTAATTTTGGATTTGGGATTATTTTCTCTTTATCTACCTGATCTATTGTGCCTAACCCGTTGCATTCATTGCATGCACCCTGTGGTGAATTGAAGGAGAAGGTATGGGGTGCTGGTTCGTTGTAAGAAATACCTGTGGTCGGGCACATGAGTTGACGGCTGAAGAATTTGGTTGATTCTGTGTCTTTATCCATGAGCATTATTATACCCTTTCCATGTTGCATGGCTGTTGTAACCGATAGTTTAAGTCGTTTTTTATCATCAGTTCTGACAGGCAATTTGTCGATTACAATTTCTATGTTATGGTTTTTATACCTGTCGACTCTTAGCCCATGTTTAATTTCAGTTATTGTACCATCGATCCTGACATGAAGGAAACCCTTATGCAAGATCTGTTCAAACAGTTCCTTGTAATGGCCCTTCCGGTTTTTTACAACGGGTGCCAGTATCAATATTTTTTTCCCGTTGTAAGTATCAATTATAAGATTAATGATTTGTTCGTCGGTATAACGAACCATTTTTTCGCCGGTATTGAATGAATATGCCTCACTCGCACGGGCATAAAGCAAACGCAAGAAATCGTATATTTCGGTAGTGGTTCCGACAGTAGAGCGGGGATTTTTGTTGGTTGACTTTTGTTCAATACTGATGACGGGCGACAAGCCTGTTATTTTATCCACGTCGGGTCGCTCCATATTACCCAGGAACCGTCTTGCATAGGCTGAAAAGGTTTCAATATAACGCCGTTGTCCTTCAGCATAGATAGTATCAAAGGCAAGCGACGATTTACCGCTTCCGCTGAGTCCTGTAATTACTGATAATTTATTGCGGGGGATGGCAACATTAATATTCTTTAAATTGTGAACTCTTGCACCATAAACCCGAATCTGTTCCTCCAGTTCAATATTCTCTTTCTTCTTTTCCAACGATTTTGTCTGTTAAATCTTGCGGTAATTATTTCTCGAATTCACGTGATATAGGGATTTTAATCAGATAGGATTTTTGTTGACTGTTGATGAGTTTATTATCCCTAAGCCATGGATTGGACATTTTAAGCAATTTATAATTTGTACCTTTTTCTCTAGCAAAGGCACCGATATCATCAATGCTGTCCGACACAGATATTTCATGAAAAGGGATAGGATGATATTTTTCTGAATCGGGCACGTTAAAGCCATACTGTATGGGATTTTCAAGGATCAATTTAATGGCCAGAATGCGAAAAACATACCGGGCAGTTTCTTCATTAAGAAGCAGATCGTAATAATTGGTCTCACCCTGCCTTCCAATTTGGCGTTCAATGCCTTTACGACCAGCATTATAAGTTGCTGCAACCATAGTCCAGTTTTTATAAACTGCATATGAATCATTTAAATATTTACATGCGGCTTCTGTAGCCTTTTCAAGGTGGTATCGCTCATCAACTTCCTCGGTAACTTCAAGTCCATAATCCTTGGCCGTGCTTTCAAGCAATTGCCAAAAACCTGTGGCACCAGCAGGCGAAACGATATGTGTAAAACCACTTTCAGCTATGGCGAGGTATTTAAAATCATCGGGAATATGATTTGCTTTCAATATCGGTTCGATGATTGGAAAATACCGAGTCGATTTTTTTATGTAAAGAAGTGTCTGTGAATGAAAGTAGGTATTTACTATCAATTCCCGCTCCAGGCTCTCGACTATATCAAAATAGTGTAATGGTACTTCTTCTCCGCAAAATGTCAGGTTTTTTGGGATAAAAGGTGAGGTTGTAAATACCAACTGCGATTCTTTTATAGTATCATTTTGTTGATTTTCAGAAAATGCAGCAAAAAGGAAAACAACGATAAATAAACCGCATACTGATAATTTTAGTCCTTTTCGAAATGGATTTGTCCCGGATTTCCTCATAGTATCAACTTTCGGTCTGAATATGTAAACATCAAACCACAAAAATAGATAAAAACTAGCAAAAAGTCTGGAAGGTTATGATCTAGAATAAATATGTAATACCGGTTAGAATACCCATAGAATATGGATAAACATCGGTTTCTGGATTTGAATTAATTGGTGATAAATAGTATTTGAAGAAAGGTTCAAAACTGATGTTTATATTGTGAACAATTGAATATCCCAGCCCAACACTAAAGGATCCGCAGTAATTGAATGAATTAATATTCTCTGTTTTGCCTTCAGCTTTGAAGTTTTCATTATCCGTAGCAGTTGCCTTGTTACCAACTAAAAAATCTGCCCAAAGGCCTGTGCATATATTTACATCGATTTTCCTATCAATAATCAAGTATTTCACAAGGAAAGGTATTTCGATAAACTCAAAATATTGTTCGGCCGTTATTACTCCTTCATCCCATTCGATATTTCGATCTTCTTCGATGGGAGGTGTAAGGTTTTCATCGAAAGTAATATTTCCGGTGGAGTTGACAACATCGAGAGGTAACATTTTCGATTCATTAGTATATAAATTATTGGGCCAGGTTGTCCCAATACCGGAGTATTGATCGTCGATCTGAATTGAGGATTTGATCTGGCCTATCTTCGAGTAGTAAATGCCTGATTGAATTGAGAAACGTTTGGCAGGCTCAACTTCCAGATGTAATCCGCCGGAATATGCCAGTACCCCCGATTCAAACTGATCGTAATCATCGATTGGATAAACAGGAGTATTGACATTAACATTTCGGTAAGTATACTGTGGCCCGCCATGTCCACCGATCGACCAGGAAGGACCTCTTTTTTCGTTAAAAGCCTGCTGATCTTCCAGAGCAAGAAGATTTTGCTGAATAATCAATTCATTCCTGCTGGTTGTTAGAATTAGGGGTTTATAAATGGGATCAGTATTTTTATCTATTTCAGAAATTGGCAATATGATTCGTGTCCTTATGGGTATTATAGTATTGTCTGCTGTTGTTGTTTCCTGAGGCAGCGCTTCAATTTCGGCAAGTAAGTAATCGGGCTCATTAAAAGCTGAATTCAAGATCTCCTCACCCGGTTCAGTAATTTGAGTAACAACTGCGATCGTAGGTTCATCTTGAATTACTGCAGGCGAGGAAACAGTTGAACTTGAAGATTCCACAATTTCAGCGGAAGGCATTGTTGTCGATACTGTTTTCTCAGAAGATTGTTTTTGAATTGCTTCACTCAAAATATGTTCTTGCTTTGATATGCCTGCATATTTCAAGATAAACCATGATATACCGGCAAGGAAAACGATACTCGCTGCGATCCTTATAAAAACGGGTAGCAGGACTTTTTTTCTTCCTTTTGTCAGATCCTGCTCAATGCGACCCCAAACTTCCGGAGGAGGTATCGATGCATAATCCTTCAATTCATTACGAAACAGTTTGTCAATATTTTCCAGTCGATCCATTATCTCACAATTATCCAACACGTTCAACGTTTTTGTAAAATTCTTTAACTTTTTCCTGAAGTATACTTCGTGCTCTTGAAAGATTCGATTTCGACGTTCCTTCAGAAATATCCAGCATTTCACTGATCTCTTTGTGGGAATACCCTTCAATAGCATACAGATTAAATACCATGCGGTACTGCGGCGATAATTCTCCAATTATTGCCAGTAATTCCTTTGCTGTAATATTATCGGCAAGGTCATCACCTGCTCCCCGATCATAATCTTCTATTGTTTCCGATGCATTCACCATTTTATTCTGACTTCTGAATTTTTCAAGGGCTGTATTCACCATAATTCGCCGTATCCAACCTTCGAATGACCCTCTTGATTCAAATTGTTCAATCTTCTCATATATTTTTAAAAAACCTTCATGCAGAATATCCTGCGCATCTTCTCTGGAACCCGAATATCTCTTGCATACCCCAAACATTCGTGCACTAAACATTTCGTATAGCAATCGTTGGGCTACGGGTTCTTTTCGGCAGCAACCTTTTATTATATGATCAAGCGAATTAAACAATTGTTAATGAATGGAATATCCCCAAATTTACATTTTTTTGGTCTATATTCTGAGGTTGCTGCTGTTTTTCAGATGCAATTTATGATCGTAAGGTTGCGTTGAATAGTAAAATATCAAAAAAGTATACCTGTTTTATTGATATTATCGTTCAATTACCTGAACTTTTCTTTATGCATCGATTCAGGAATAATTTGCTGGATATAGTAAGTCATAATACAATGAAGAATGTCTATAGAACAATAACGGATGCTTTTGAACATATATATATATGGTTGACAATAGCAATTTCAGGTGTACTAAATCGTACATTTGTTGTACCGGAACTGTACAAAAACCTGGTGTCGAAACATGAACTTTTACGATTCTTTTGTTCTAACGTTCACATATTCAAAGCAATATGGGTGTTGGCATAATGGTTGTAAAAAAGAATAATATTCAAATCGAAAGGGTAATACAATGATTCGAATAGAAAAGCTTCACAAATCCTATGTCACAGGCAGCAATCGTTTACACGTGCTTAAAGGTATTGATCTGAAAATTGATACTGGGGAACTGGTCTCAATTGTAGGATCATCAGGGTCGGGGAAATCGACATTATTGAATGTAATCGGGATACTGGATAGTTACGATTCCGGGAATTATTACATCGATAACAAGTTGATCAAGGACATGTCCGAAACAAAAGCGGCGTGGTATCGGAATAAAATGATCGGATTTGTGTTCCAGTCATTTAATCTGATTGCGTTCAAAAATGCAATGGAAAACGTTGCACTTCCATTATATTATCAGGGAGTTCCAAGAAAAAAGCGCAATAAGATTGCACAGGAATACCTTGAGAGGATGGGATTGCTTGAATGGGCAGAGCATTTACCCAGTGAAATGTCGGGTGGACAAAAACAACGTATTGCTATCGCCAGGGCTATGATTTCGAACCCTAAGATAATTTTGGCCGATGAACCTACAGGTGCCCTCGATACTCAGACTTCATACGAAGTCATGGATATTTTTCAAGAGGTGAATAAGCAGGGGATCACTATAATTATCGTAACTCACGAAAGGGATATTTCGGAACGGACCGATAGAATTATCCGTCTTACCGACGGGAATATCGAACGAGAATATAAACCTAAAAAAGAGGCTAATTATGCTTGATCTTGATCAATGGCATGAAATACTAAGTACCATTCGAAAGAATAAGCTACGTACTTTTTTAACCGGTTTCAGCGTAGCATGGGGAATTTTTATGCTTGTCATCCTTCTGGGTTCAGGTAACGGATTGGCAAAGGGGATTATCTATAATTTCAGTGATGCAAAAAACAGTATCTGGATGGGTGGTGGTCAAACCAGTATGGCATCGAACGGATTTAATGCCGGCCGAAGAATTGAATTTACAAATGAGGATGTTGCACTTGTCGGTAACATGTACGACGATATCGAAAATCTTTCTGCACGCTATGGGATGTGGGGTAGTCTGATAAGTTATAAGAATAATTATGGTGAATTCGAAGTTCAGGCCATACATACGGGGCATCAGGTAACAGAGGCTTTAGACCTTCTCGATGGAAGGCTTCTTAATAGATTGGATATCAAAGAGTTTCGAAAAGTGGCAGTAATTGGTAAAGCTGTTAAGGAACAGATATTCGGAGATGAAAATCCGATTGGTAAATACATACGAGTAAGAGGGATCCCTTTTCAGGTAATCGGTGTATTTGGTGATATTCATGAAAATGAGACCAAGCGTTTATACATACCCATTTCCATTGCCCAGAAAACTTTTATTACAAAAAACCAGGTTGGCACCATTTCCTTCACAGCAGGGGATGCCTCTGTCGATGAAGCAACTCAGATGATTGAAAGAATTAAATTGCAGATGGCAAAGAAATACAATTTCGATCCCGATGATAGTCGTGCCATGTGGAGCTGGAATGCATTGGATGATTATAAGAAAATGCAGGCTTTATTTAAGGGCATCAATCTTTTTGTACTCGTCATTGGGATTTTTACAATCATTGCAGGAATTGTAGGCGTGGGTAATATAATGCTGATCGTAGTAAAAGAACGTACAAAAGAAATTGGGATTCGCAAAGCGTTAGGTGCGCGACCCTCATCAGTAATCTGGATGATTCTTCAAGAATCGATACTCATTACATCGTTTGCTGGCTATTTCGGATTGGTAATGGGCGTATTATTGCTTGAAGCAATTGCAAAGTTTATGCCGGCATCGGAATTTTTCAGGAATCCGGGTGTCGATTTTAAAATGGCGATTGGTGCAACGATCATGATTGTTGTTGCAGGTGCTATTGCAGGATATATCCCTGCAAGAAGAGCCGCTAACATTCAACCGGTTGTTGCCCTTCACGATGAATAAAAAACTTAAAACCATGATAATAGATTACGATAAATGGCAGGAAATTTTCCATACACTAAAGAAGAATAAAGTCCGCACGGGACTTACAGCATTTGGTGTTCTCTGGGGAATATTTATGCTTATGGTAATGCTGGGCGCCGGAAAAGGATTGGAGAATGCTGTATACTCCGGAATGGGCGATTTTGCCACAAACAGCATGTTCATCTGGTCACAGGCAACAACAATTCCTTACAAGGGATTCCCTCGTAACCGCTGGTACCGTTTTGAGCTGGACGATATGTACGCAATTAAAAGAAATATTCCTGAGATTGAGATTATAACCCCTACGGTACACGGAGGCGGCTGGCAGGTAACATCGACTCTGATTTATGGCGATCAGAAGGGAAACTTCAGAGTTGAAGGGATTATGCCAGAGGAGAATAAAGTCGATCCGGTTGATATATTTAAAGGTCGTTATATTAATGATCTTGATGAATTGAACAGAAGAAAGGTCGCGCTTCTTGGTCATCGTGTGTATGAAGAATTATTCAAAAAAGATGAGGAGCCGGTTAATACGTATGTAAAAATTAATGGGATCTATTTTCAAGTCATTGGAGTGTATAAATCGAAACATACGGGTGGTTGGGGTGAAGAACAGAATTCTATCGTCTTTATTCCTTTTGGCACTACCGAACAAATATATAATTATCCGGATATTGTTGATCATTTTTCAATTGTCGGTAAACCATTTGCCAATATCGATAAGATTCAGGATGAAGTTATGACCATCCTCGCAAAGCGTCACAGTGTGCATCCCAATGATAAGGGGGCCTTTGGATATAATAATGTCGGAAAGGAATTCCGAAAAGTGAAAGGTCTGTTTATGGGAATTCGTGGATTGATCTGGTTGGTCGGAATTGGAACTTTACTTGCAGGAGTGATTGGCGTGAGCAATATTATGCTCATCATCATTAACGAACGCACACAGGAATTTGGTATAAAACGGGCAATGGGTGCAACACCTTTTAAGATCATCTCCTCGGTCATTTCCGAATCGGTTTTTTTGACCTCTGTGGCAGGTTTACTTGGAATGGCCTTCGGAATATATGTTGTCGAACTCGTCAATAAGGCTGTGGGTTCTTCGAATTCCAATGAAATTATGTTCATGAATCCTGAAGTTGATTTCAGGGTGGCCATTGCAGCCTTAATAGTTCTAATCATATTTGGCATTTTTGCCGGAATTATACCTGCAAAACGTGCTGTGTCGATAAAACCCATTGAAGCAATACGTTCAGAGAATTAAGATTGAGAAACATATCAAAAAATAGAAAGAAATGAAAAAAGTGATTTACACAGTGTTAGGGATCGTTTTAGCAGTTGCTATTATTGGAAGTCTGGTGATGTTGTATAACAAATCGAAGAAAAAGGATACAATATATGGAATTCAGGCACCTTTCATTTCGAGCATTGTTAAAAAAACCGTTGCAACAGGTTCAATCATTCCAAGGCACGAGATAGCCATTAAGCCGCAGGTGTCGGGAATCATCGAAGAAATATATATTGAACCGGGTGAAAAAGTAAAAAAAGGTGATTTAATTGCCAAGGTTAAAATCATACCCGACATGGTAGCATTGAACAGCTCTGAGTCGAGGGTGAAAAAAGCTCAGTTGCAGCTTGAAGATGCCAAACTGGTTTACGAAAGACAGAAGGCTGTTTATCAGCAAGGGGTTATTCCTGAGGCTGAATTTCAGAAATATAGAATTGAATACAATGCAGCTCTTGAAGAGCTTGAAGCTGCTGAAAATAACTTACAGCTTGTAAAGGAAGGAATTACAAAAAAATCAGGAGAGATTTCCAATACGCTGATACGCTCAACAATTGAAGGAATGATACTTGATGTTCCGGTTGAAGTAGGATCTTCGGTAATTCAGGCAAATACTTTTAATGAAGGCACTACCATCGCATCCATTGCCGATATGGGTGAAATGATATTCGAAGGTAAAATAGACGAAACCGAAGTAGGTAAGATAAAGGAGGGAATGAAGTTAGAACTTACAGTTGGAGCAATTGAATATCAGAAATTTTATGCTGAACTGGAATATATTTCTCCAAAGGGAGTAGAAGAGAATGGTACTGTCCAGTTCGAGATAAAAGCCAAATTAGATCTGAGCGATAATGCCTTTATACGCGCCGGATACAGTGCCAATGCCGATATTGTGCTCGACAGACGCGACAGTGTACTTGTGGTTCCTGAAGGGCTTGTATCCTTTGAAAAAGAAAGCGATTCTGCCTATGTTGAAGTGGAAACAGCACCACAGGTATTCGAAAAGCGTTATATAAAAACCGGACTTTCTGATGGTATAAATATTGAAGTTGTCTCAGGACTTAAAGCCGACGATAAAGTAAAAGGAGCGGAAATTGATCAGAATGCACCGAGCCAGCAACAGGCCGGATAATACGACGTAATGATAATAACTTATATAATAAACTCGGAAATAAAGATCCCGCCATGCAGGCGGGATTTTTATTGCATATCAATTTTAAAACTATTCCCTGCTTATTTATATAAATCTGGTTCAGATTAAAATGCAGTGTTGCTTTATGTTCGAAAAATTAATATTTTCCGCTTGCATTCAATTCAACAAGTTTTATGATCACCTGTACAGCTTTTTCCATCGAACGGATGGGGATGTATTCGTAACGGCTGTGAAAGTTGTGTCCACCAGTAAAAATATTCGGACAGGGCAGTCCCATATACGATAATCTGGCACCATCGGTACCACCCCTTATGGGTTTTACTTTTGGTGTCACTCCTGCTGCATCCATAGCTTTCATGGCCAGTTGTATGATGTGAAACTCGGGTTCGATCTTCTCACGCATATTGTAATACTGGTCGATCATTGTAAGTTTCACAGTGCCGGAGCCGTATTTAATATTCAGGTGATCCACAATTTTTATCATCAGGCTCTTCTTTTTTGCAAATACTTCTTTATCGTGATCACGGATAATGTAACTCAATTTGGTCTGATCGACATTGCCGATGAACTCAGTCATATGATAGAAACCTTCATATCCTTCGGTATACTCAGGTTTTTCGTTCTGCGGCAACATACTTTCGAGTTCGAGAGCAATATGCATTGAATTTTTCATCCTGTGTTTCGCAGTTCCCGGATGTACATTTCGCCCCTGGATGTTAATTTTTGCACTTGCGCCATTAAAGTTTTCATATTCCAATTCACCTATTGGACCCCCATCGATCGTATAGGCAAACTGAGCCCCGAATTTTTTAACATCAAATTTATCGGCACCCCGGCCTATTTCTTCATCTGGCGTAAAAGCAACACGTATTGTTCCGTGTTTGATTGCAGGAGTGGTAACGATCGTTTCCATTGCAGTAATAATTTCGGCTACTCCGGCCTTATTATCGGCTCCAAGCAATGTATTTCCACCAGCAGTAATGATTGGTTGTCCAATATAATTATTCAATGCCGGAAATTCATGTGGCGATAAAATGATATTTTTTTTAGCATTTAAGGTCAGGCTTTTGCCAAAATAGTTTTCAAAAATTTGCGGATGCACATTCTCTGCCGAAAAATCCGGACTGGTATCGAGATGCGCTATAAAACCGATTACAGGTATTTTTTTCTTTGAATTGGCGGAAACTGTTGCCATAACATACCCGTTTTTATCGACTTCTGCATCTTTCAGGCCTATGGATTTTAATTCTTTCACAAGTACTTTGGAAAATTCCATTTGTCCCGGAGTGCTTGGACAGGTTTCCAACTTTTCGTTCGACTGGGTATTAATTTTTACATACTTAATGAAACGTTCAACAAGCTTTTCCATTTAATCTTATTTTTGGAGATGTGATCATTAATAAGTTAAAATAATAAAATATTCATTATTCGAGAAGTAATGATGCTTGGTATTTTTAACGATAGCAGAGATATCTATTTTAACCTTGCTCTCGAGGAATATATTCTGAAAAACAGGACTGAGGATGTTTTTATACTCTGGCAATCAGAAACATCGGTTGTTGTTGGGAAGCATCAGAACACGATGGCCGAGATCAACCATTCCTATATTCGGCATCATCAGATCCCGGTAGCACGGCGCCTTTCAGGTGGAGGTACTGTGGTACACGGCCCCGGAAACCTGAATTTTACTTTTGTAATGAACGGCGAACCTGGTAAAATGGTGAATTTCAAACGATTCGTAACACCTGTTATCATGTACCTTAGTACTATAGGTCTGGAAGCTGCGTTCGGGGATAGAAACGATTTGCATGCAGGAGGAATTAAAATATCGGGGAACGCAGAACATATTTTCAGGCAGCGCATGCTCCACCACGGAACTCTACTTTTCAATGCCGATCTTACAGTGCTGGAGGAATCAATCAGGGTGAAGTCCGGTCAATATATCGATAAAGCTGTGAAATCGAATCGCTCACAGGTTGGGAATATTTCCAATTTCCTAAGAAAATCCATGTCGATCGAAGATTTTGAGAAGGGCCTGTTTCAATTTCTTCAGGATTACTTTGATGTTAAACACGAATATCGGCTAAACAAGTTTGAGTTAAAAGAGATTGAGCGATTACGGGACGAAAAATACATAACCAAGGAATGGATTTATCGTTATTCACCTCCGTTTGAAGCAAACCGTGTAATTCAACTAGATGGGCAACTAGTTCAAATATGGTTCAGAGTGATAAAGGGAATTGTTGCTGACGCAACAATAACAGCCGATTCTTCGGTATACGACTGGAATGAAATAACAAGACAACTTTTAAACATTCCTTATGAATATGAAGAGATAAGAACTGTACTTGAACAATTCAGGAAGTTTACAAACAATCAGATTGTTTCCATCTTAGAAATTCTTTTCTGAATGGCAAATTCAACCATACATAAAAAAAAGGAAGCTGCAAAAGCAACTTCCTTCGGTTCAATAATAAAGAAATATATCTTGTTGTTTAATACATCACATCGCCTTCAAGAGGTGAATCGGAATCCATACCTTCTATTTCATCTTCAGCAAGAGGTTGAAGTCCATATACAACACCTTCGATATAATAACCCGGATATTCTCCATAACCCCCGGTGGCTTGTTTTTTAGTTACCAGGACCACAGTTCCTTTCATAGCAGCTGCCTTTTTCTGTAATCTGATGATGGCATTCTTTTTGGCAGCTTTCGGACTGCGGGAACTTGCAGGTGATTTAGCGCTGATTTTTCCACGCCGGTAAAGCTCAGCAACTTCTTTTTTGTCCTCAGTTAGCCAAACAGCTTCCCAGGAGTAATCATCGACCAGTTCAAAGACCGGTTTGTTGAATTCTTCAACACGGCCATTTTTATAAATTATCCTTTGAATTTCTTTACGCTCCATAGTATAGGCTTCAAGACTCCCGGGAACCAGAAAACTAACATAAAGGGGAGTTACTTTCGTTACATCGACTGCCATTACTTTTCCTTCAATTTTTATTATTGTATCAAGTACTTGTTGTCCCTTTCCGTGTAATGATATAATTGCCGCTACAACTACAAGTAAAATTTTTATGTGTTTTATCCGAATCATTTTTATCCGTTTTGATTATGTAAGAAACTTTTACAACTACTATGCCAAATTATAAACTCTGTCCTTTTTCTTCGGGATCGTATACGGAAAGTTTTCAACTTGGTTTGCCATAGTATGTAAAAAATATCCACAATTCCATAAACGATCAGTTTGTTTCGATTCCTGTATTTTTCAATTTACAAAAGAACAAAAATATCCATCCTGGTTCTTCATTTTCATTCAGATATTGTGTTTTGGAAAGAATTTTAACGATTAGTGATTGAGAAGTTCAATGCAGAATTCATTTAAGAATTCTACTTTTGCAGCAACCCGTAGTAGTTTTAAAAGCATGAAGATACAATTCAATACAAGTAGCCGGACTTCCTCAGATGTCGATCGTATAACACATCCTTCGCAAAAAATTCTCCACCGGATGGGGATAATTAATGACCAAGATGATATTTACCGTCGGTATGAGCGGGAGGGAGAACACTGGGAATTGCACTTGTCAAATACCAGACAATTTATTACAGAGTGTCTGGAGATCTCCGGGGCAAATTACGTTGCCATACTTGGGAGCGGATGGTTACTGGATATACCGGTCGATTTTCTGTCAAAACACTTTGAAAGAGTCGATTTTTACGATCTTCGGCATCCTAAACAGGTATTGAAAAAATATACCAGCCGATCGAATTTCTGTTTTATACCAGCTGATCTTACAGGAGGACTTATCAAAAAAGCTTATCAACTCTGTTCAGGATGGAGAGAGCCTGATAAAAACATGGTGATGAATGAATTGCAGCTCCCAGATTTCAAATTACCCCGACCGGTCGATTATATTGTGTCAGTCAATCTGCTTTACCAGCTTGATATTCTTTTAATTGACTATGTATGCAGATTTTGCAAATTGCATGATAAAGAAACCAAACACTTGCGAAAACAGATTCAGGAAGTACATTTGAAATTATTAAAGCCTGGTGCTTCCTGCCTGATAACGAATTATGAAGAAGTACATCTCGATAAAGACAATACAATTATCGGGAAGCTTCCATTGGTTCATTGCACGCTACCTGCCGGCAAATACCGTAAAACCTGGACTTGGAACTTCGACACTCAAAAAACGTATAGCCCCGATCATTATACGGCCATGAATGTTGTGGCAATTAAGTTTTAAACTATGAAGTCACCCGCTAATTATTACAGGCAAAGACTTTCTGAACTTGAAAAATCGATGACAAATCATCAGTATCGTTTGCGTTGGCTTAGTGTATTAAGGTTACTGGTATTTCTTGCTTTATTCCCTGATATTTTCTTTGCAATTCCTGCAAACCTCTGGCTGGGCATTGTTCTTACAATCATTACGGTTTCGGCATTCTTATTCCTTGTGAAGATTCACAACCGGCAAACAACCAGGTTACGACATATTCAGGCGTTGGTAAAAATAAATGAACAGGAAATCGAATCGCTGAATTACAAGTTTGACATGTTTTATCCGGGCATTGAATTCATTGATACAACACATCCTTATAGTTTTGATATGGATCTTTTTGGGGAGGGTTCACTTTTTCAGTCAATCAACCGGACAACTACCTGCAGGGGTCGTGAACACTTAGCCATATTGATCTCCCAGGAAACTCTTGATGCAGATACCATATACCTTCGGCAGGCATCGGTTCAGGAACTTGTGCTGATGCCGAAACTAATCCAGGATTTCAGGGCAGCAGGGAGTATGAACGCCGAGAGTGAAGGCGATCTCATTGTACTCAACGAGTGGATCAACCAACCTTCTTATTATTTGAAACGAAAAGGCTGGTTGCAGGCAATAGTTTTACTGCCGGCAATCACCTTATTATCGATTCTGCTTGCAGTTTTTATTCCGTTTTTCAGGATTTTCCCACTCACGTTGTTTCTGTCACAGCTTATCGTTGTGGGAATAAGGCTCTCGCATACTTCCCGCGAACATGCAAAAATCTGCAAACGACTTGAGGCGCTTAAAAAGTACCAGTCGTTACTGAAGATTATAGAAGAAGAAAATTATAATAGCAAAGAACTTATAGGATTGAATAAAATTATAAAGCAAGGAAATACTTCGGCAGCTCATGCAATTCAAAAACTGGCTACAATTGTTGCGGCATTTGATAACCGTCTAAACATCTTGGCAGCGATATTTCTTGAAGGTTTCCTGCTCTGGGATATTCAATGCATGGTTCGCCTCGAAAGGTGGAAAACCATTCAGGGCAGATATTTCAATAAATGGATCGATGTTATTGCCCGGTTCGATGCATTGGTAAGTCTGTCCACTTTTGCTTTTAACCATAAGCATTTATCCTACCCTCTGATCACCGATAGTAAAATTCTTGATGCAAAAAACATGGGGCATATTCTAATACCTCATAACGAAAGAATTTGTAATGATTTCAGGATTGTGAAGGAAGGCGATTTTATGCTAATTACCGGCGCCAACATGGCAGGGAAGAGTACCTTTCTTCGCACGGTGGCCACCAATATGATACTGGCTATGGCCGGGGCACCTGTTTGTGCCGAAGAATTCATTTTCCGGCCGATGGCACTGTTCAGCAGTATGCGCACTAGTGATTCACTTAAAAAACATGAATCATACTTTTATGCCGAGCTGCGCCGTCTTAAAGAAATGCTTAACAGGTTGCAAACAGGGGAACGACTATTTATCATCCTAGATGAAATACTGAAGGGTACCAATTCCTTTGATAAGCAGAAAGGATCGCATGCAGCACTTCAGAAGATTCTGGGACTGAATGGCACAGGAATCATTGCTACACACGATCTTGATCTGGTTGCTATTCAGGAAGAATACCCGGAAAGGATACAGAATATGTGTTTTGAGATAGAAATTGATCAGGCTAAAATTTCTTTCGATTATAAATTACGGGAGGGAGTTACCACCAAAATGAATGCTTTACTTCTTATGCGACAGATGGGGATAATCGGAAGTTGATTTACGTATGCTTGAGAGAGCTATTCCGGTTGAACTTGCCATATATTATAATGATAGCTGCAGCAATGAGCATCATCCCCGAGAGGGTATGCCACTGAGGGCTTTCACCCGCAATGAGCAACCAGCTTAATATTGCTCCAAGTACTGGAATTAGGAACTTCCAAATGGTAATTTCCGATACTTTAATTTCAGGACGGTTCAGCACAACAAACCAGAAAGAGAATGCCAGGGCAGACATGACACTAAGCCATCCGAGGGATAAATAATACTGCAAGGGTTTTAATCCGAAACCGAATCCCTCAACAAAGAAGGAAACAATCAGAATAATGAATCCTCCAATAAATATCTGTAACGCGTTCAGGAAAACCGGAGAAATTCCAGTCCGATTTTGTGATACCAGTATATTCCCATAACTTCCTGCAAAATTTCCAATAACCAGCATGACAATACCTGTTAAAACAGTGAATTGATCCACTGCAGACCTATCCTTTGTCAGTACCAATAACACAATACCTGAAAAACCGATAAGAAGAGCGATTATTTTGCGTAGTGTAAGTGGATCGCGGCCTGTAATAAAATGGGCCAGTAATGCTATAAAAAGTGGTCCACCACCTACTACAATGGCCCCGACTGCAGCAGGTGTACGATCCATCCCAAGATAAAAGAAAATATACAGGATTGCAGTCTGAAACAAACTAAGTTGCATTACATAACCTGAATTTTTACCTGCAGTTATCAGGTTTCTTCTGATGTTTCTGCAGAAGGGCAGGATCAGTAGTCCGGAAAGCATGAAACGTATGCCTGCAAATTGCAACGGAGAAGTGTATTGTAATCCAATCTTTATGCCGGCAAATGCTGTTGACCACAATATGCAGGCTAGAATAGCCAGAAAGATACTGCTCTTATAAAGTGGTCGCGAAGGCATATATAGTAAAATTAAAGTGGCAAATGTAACAATATTCAAATAATACTTTGATAGAAACTGAAATTGGAATCCTTCATGAATCAGTGATTCCGGGATGGATCATTATGTAGAGCGCAATTAATTATCACCTGAGTTGCAACCTATTTTATTCAAACCTGTCATTAACGGTAAACCAAAACTTTTTAAATATTCCAGAAATCAAAACCATGAAAACATGAAATTAGTTAGTGCTATTACATTTATCTTTTGTGTATTATCCGGAAGTATTGAGGCGCAATCGTTAAAACAGGTTATCAGGGGGAGAGTTGTTGATCTTGATTCAAAAACTCCTTTGATAGGAGTAACACTTTTTATCGATGGTTCACAGCCTATTGTGGGCACTATTACGGATGAGAACGGTTTTTTTATTTTTCCCGAGTTACCAATTGGCAGGTACAATATTGGTATTTCGTATGTGGGATATGAAAATAAAATAGTACCAAATATATTAACCGGTGCGGGAAAGGAGGTAGTGTTGAATGTAGAACTGGAAGAATTGGTTGAAGAACTTGAAGAGGTTGTTGTAACGGCGCATAAAAATAAGGGTGAACCAATAAACGATATGGCTACGGTAAGTGCGCGATCGATATCGGTCGAGGAAACCCAGCGTTTTGCCGGTAGTTTTAACGATCCTTCACGACTCGTATCATCGTATGCCGGAGTGATGGGTGATCCCGATGGGAACAACGATATTATTATCAGGGGAAATTCTCCCCGAGGTATTCATTGGAGACTTGAGGGTGTCGATGTGCCCAATCCCAATCATTTTGCTAATGAGGGAGCAACGGGCGGGCCTATCAGTATTTTGAATAATAACACCCTCGATAACTGCGACTTTTTCACAGGAGCATTCCCTGCCGATTATGGTGATTCCTATTCAGGAGTTTTCGACATTCACCTGCGCAAAGGGAATAACAAAAAAAGAGAGTTTACGGCCCAAGTAGGTGTTGTAGGCATGGATCTTACAGCTGAAGGACCCTTTACAAAAGATGTCTCGGCTTCCTACCTTATCAACTACAGGTATTCATCTCTAGATCTGCTCACACGGGCAGGCATAAAAGTGGTAGGCGATGCAGTTCCGCGTTTTCAGGACCTGACTCTGAATGTGTTTATACCAACAAACCGTTATGGATCGTTTCAGCTCTTTGGGGTGGGAGGTAAAAGTAATATTTCTTTTGAAGATACCTTGTGGAAACAAAGCTTTGAGGCCGACCTGGGAGTTTTAGGCATAAATCATGTTTTTGCATTTAATGAGAAGACGTATCTCAAAACCTCATTATCATTTACCGGGACATTGAATGATTGGGATGAATATGAGTCGGAGGTGGAACCTTCTTCATGGGAACTTAAGGGGAGCGATGATTTTACGTATACAACGTATGCATTAAGTATACAACTCACTCATAAATTATCTGCAAGACATACACTAAAAGGGGGGATAACCGGTAAAATAATGGACTACAACCTTGCCATGAAAGTTTATGACTGGGATCATGAAGTACTTTATACAGCACTTGAAGACAAAGGCAGCTCTGAGCTCTTACAAAGCTTTATAAACTGGAAATACCGTCCGGTTAAAAGCCTGACCTTTAATTTAGGGATTCATTTCAAGTATTTTAACCTGAACGGGAACTATGCTGTGGAACCCCGCCTGGGTATGCGCTGGCAGGTCACTCCGCGCCAGGCAATAACGGCAGGTTTCGGCATGCATAGCAAGACTGATAATATTTCACTATACCTGATCCGTGAGCGTATGGAAGATGGAAGTGTAGTGCAACATAATAAAGAACTTGATTTTTTAAGGGCTTACCATTATGTTGTTGGTTATGAAAATCGCATAATCCGAGATCTGAATGTGAAAATCGAAGCATTCTATCAGGATTTATATGATGTTCCTATTTCCAGCGGAGAGGATAGTACCTTCTCGATATTGAATGCTTCTGATGGATACATTATAGCAAAATTGGTAAATGAAGGTATTGGTAAAAATTACGGATTGGAATTGTCACTAGACAAGTACTTTTCGAAAAATTACTATTTCCTTATAACCGCCTCATTATCTGAATCGAAATTTACAGCTTATGATCATATTGAGCGTAATTCTCGTTTCAACAATAATTATATTTTCAATGTAGTAGGTGGGAAGGAATTTCCCTTGGGCAGGCAAAAGAATTCAGCTATAAACTTGAATATCAGGGGTTCATACGCCGGAGGACAATGGTATACACCTATCGATGAAGAAGCATCGCGGGAGCATGATTATACAATTCGCGATTATGATCGTGCATTTATGGAACGGCGTCCCGATTATATACGGTTCGATTTGAAAGTCGGTTTTCGGAGGAATAAGAAAAATACGACACGAGTATGGGAAATCGATATACAGAATGTGACCAATATGCTGAATGTGACTGGCGATTACTGGGATTCGGCGACTGACGAAGTAGTGGAATACAGTCAGCTGGGGATTTTGCCTGTATTGAATTACCGGATTGAATTTTAAAGAAATGGATGAAGAGAATCATCAGGTAATTCGGATAATTGGAACAACTTCTAATACAATATGTACAATTAATATCGCGCATGACTGTTACTAGGGGCATAAATACCATTCTTGTTGAAGGTTGAAAATTGATAAC